>Ga0335085_10000325_pt1 | contig 140428 bp, 116 predicted proteins | sample Lox_Sample_45_FD_206712 | JGI IMG/M metagenome (GOLD analysis project Ga0335085, IMG submission 206712) | Soil microbial communities from Loxahatchee National Wildlife Refuge, Florida, United States - Lox_Sample_4.5 | ecosystem: Environmental > Terrestrial > Soil > Wetlands | place: USA...
AAACGGTTTACACGCAGTTGCAGCAATTTATCGGCACGCCGGCCTACATGAGTCCGGAGCAGGCGGAGATGAGCGGGCTGGACATTGACACGCGCAGTGACATCTATGCGCTGGGGGTGTTGCTCTACGAATTGCTCACGGGCAAAACGCCGTTCGATCAGAAAGACCTGCTGAGCGCGGGCCTTGATGGGATGCGCCGGATGATCCGCGAACAGGAACCGCTGCGGCCTTCGACGCGCGTCAGTTCGCTGCAAGGCGAAGAACGCACCACGACCGCCAAACGACACGGCCTCGACGCGCCGAAACTTGTCCACTTGCTGCGCGGTGATTTGGATTGGATCGTCATGAAGTGCCTGGAGAAAGACCGCACGCGCCGTTACGAAACCGCGAACGGCGTGGCCATGGATCTGAAGCGTTACTTAAGCCAGGAGCCGGTCGTGGCCCGTCCACCCAGCGCCATTTATCGTTTTCAGAAATTTGCCCGGCGCAACAAACTGGCCTTTGCTGCCGGCTCGGCCGTCGCGATCGCCCTTTGTCTCGGTGTCGTCGCGAGCACCTGGCAGGCGGTGCGGGCGACACACGAGCGACGAATCGCCGACCACGAACGCGAACACGCGCAAACCGAAGCGAAACGCGCGGATGCAAACGCCGGGGCCGAAGCCCGCCAGCGCCAGATCGCAGAACAAGCCACGCATCGCACGCAGCAGGCGCTTTCCGCCTCGCTCGAAGTCGAAGGCGACCGGCTTGCGCAAGAGAACAATTCGTCAAAGGCGCTGGCCTATTTCGCCCGCGCCCTGCGCATTGACCCGGACAATCGCGTCGCCGCCCAACGCATCGTATCGTTGCTCAACCAGCGGGATTTTCCACTGCCGATGCTGGCGCGTCCGGCGGAACTGACGTTTGATCCTCTGCGCGTGATGGCTTACAGCGCGGATTTGCGGAGGTTTTGTGTGGTCACCAACGAGACCACGCTCGCCGTGTGCGACGGAAGGGACGGACACTTGATCGGCAAGCCATTGCCAGTGGAGGATCGCCTCACCGGCACCAACTGGTTTTTTCATACCGGAATTAGAGAAGCGGATGCACAGACAAACGGCAGAATTTTTATCCTCTTCGATGGCGACGGTTCGCGGCTGGCGGTTGGCCTGACCAACAAAACGACATTCTGGGAATGTGCCACCGGACTTAAGCTGGGGGAATTGAGCGGAAAGCTTGACGCCTTCAGCCCAGACGGGAAATTCGCCGTATTGGGTGACCGCGTTGTGGATGTGGCATCTGGCCGCGAGTTCTTCACCATCGCCAGCGATGGTCCGCGCAGCCGCGCTGTTTTTAGTCCGGACGGACAGATGCTCGCTTTTGTAACGGATTCCAATTCGCTGATTGAAGTCTTATTTACGACCAACGGCCAGCCGGTTTCGCCGACGATTCCCACGACGATCATAGGCGCGCTGCCGTTCGTCCGGTTCAGTCCGGAAGGCCGGCGGCTTATCGACAGCGGATCGCATGGCTACCTGCGGGTGTGGGATCTGGTTGAGCAGCGACAGAGCTTTGCGGCGCTCGTCCACGGCAACAGTGTTTGGGCGATGGATTGTTCCGCAGACGGAAGGCTGTTGGCCACGGGCGCACGCAGTGGCAGAGCCTACTTATGGAGTCTGGTTGATGGCCGGGAGGCGCGCGAATCATGCCAATCGCTGGAGTCCATCAGCACGGTGTGCCTGGCGCGGGATGGTTCGTGGTTGGGCGCGCAAAGTTTTCCGACCGCTCTGGGCAACCGCCGGCTGGAGGCATGGTGGGATACGCGAACCGGCCGCGCCGTGCCGATCAAACTATTTCATCCTGCCGGCGTGAAGCGTGCCGACTATGCGCCAGACGGATCAATTGTGCTGACGCTCTGCGCGGATGGCGCGGCGCGAATCTGGCGCGCGCAGGATGGTGTCCAGATTGGACAACCCATCCTTTACGGCAAGAGAGTTACCGTTGCCATTTTCAATTCCGACTCGACGGCGCTCGCGACCGGATCCGAGGACGGAGAGATTCGTCTCTGGGACGCCAAGTCGGGCCAGGAATTGAAATCGTTGGGCCGCCACGAGACAGGCGTCACCGCGCTCGCCTTCAGCCCCGACGGACGATATCTGGCCAGCGGCGCGGATGCGGCGAGCCTCAAGTTGTGGGAGATCGCCTCCGGCAAATTACTCGCCGAAAAACACATTGAAAATGGACCAGACCCGGACGGAGAACGCGTCATGTATCTGGCCTTTCAACCAACGGGAGCACACTTGGTCGCCTGTTACTACTACAACCATCATGCCGATATTCTCGAACTGCCCACATTGCGACAACTTGCCAGTCTCACAAAGAATCAAGGCGGGGTTTTCCACGCCAGTTTCAGTCCGGATGGGAAGTGGCTGGTCACTTCGTCGGGCGGTGACGCCGCGCAACTGTGGAATGCGATTACAGGAGAAGGGCCGGAGGCCAGATACCAGCATGAATCGGGAGTGTTCACCTCGGAATTCAGTTCTGACGGGCGGTTGATCGTGACGGCATCTTACGATAGCACCGCGCGGGTGTGGGACGGGGAGACCGGCAGACCTGTGACCGAACCGCTGGTCCATCGCGGCATGGTTTATCACGCGGTTTTTCACCCGGACAATCGGTCAGTGCTCACCGCCAGCCAGGATGGCTCGGCAGTTGTGTGGGACGTTCAGACCGGACGCGCCCTCTCCGAAAAATTCATTCACGAAGGCGGGGTATATGACGCCTGCTTCAGCCCGGATGGCCGGCATATTCTCAGCGCCGGAAGAGACGGCTTGGCCGAGATCCATGACTGGATCGAAATGCCCGGCGACGCGCCGGCGTGGCTGCCGGAACTTGCCGAAGCCGTCGGCGGATTTCGTCTCAACGAGAACAACGTGGCGGAGTTCGTGAGTGATGCAGCCCAAACGGTGGCGCGGTTGCGCGCGACGCTGACAAACGCCGCGGCAACGGACGCGATTGCGTTCTGGGGACAATGGTATCTGTCAGATCGCCAGACGCGAACCGTGTCCCCCTTCGCCGCACTGAGCATGCGTGAATACAGTGAGCGGCTGGCGGAAATGCCGGATTTGCCGGCGCTGGAAGAGGCCTTGGCCTTGGGTTCGCATAAGCTCGTGGTCTATCAAAAGCTCGCCGGATTGGTGGCAGCCACGCAGCCGGAAACGGCGCAGCTCTATCGCCGCCTTGCCGGAGATTTGAGCGGAGCGCCGCCGGTCTCGGTGGCGACGGCGGCCAGCACTTCGCCCGCCTCGCCGACAGCCAACGCTTCTGCTACCCAGGTCAAAACCGGTTCCGCCGCAGACACCGTTCCGTTTTTCGATCCCCTCGATGGCGCGGAGATGTTGAAGCAAGACGGACAAGTCATCAAAATCCGGGGGCGAATCGTCCAGTTCGGATCAGCCGCATCCGGGCGCGCTTACTATCTGAATTTCTCCGACAACTATCGCGCCTCGCTCTCGCTGGTCTTTTTCCCCGCGGAAAATCCGGCCGAGTTGCGTCCGGAATTGTTGCGTGGTTTCGTGAACAAGACCGTCGTGGTCGAGGGCCGGGTTTCAACCTTCCGCGGCGCTCCACAAATAGTGCTCAAATCACTGGCCGATCTTAAAATTGTAGAGGACACCGAACCTGCCGGGGAAAACAAATGAGCGACGTCACGCAAATCCTCAACGCCATCGAACGTGGCGACGCCCATGCCGCCGAGGAATTGCTACCGCTGGTTTATGAGGAACTCCGCAAACTCGCCGGGCACAAAATGTCGAACGAAATGCCGGGCCAAACCCTGCAACCGACCGCGCTCGTCCACGAGGCCTGGCTGCGGCTGGTCGGCAAAGATGGCCCGGCGCAATTCAACAGTCGCGGCCACTTCTTTGGAGCGGCAGCGGAAGCCATGCGCCGCATCCTCATCGAAAATGCCCGCCGGAAACAGGCAAAACGCCACGGCGGCGGCCTGCAACGGCTCGATATTCAGGACGTCGAAGTCGCCGTGGCGGGCGAGGAGGACGAGTTGTTGGCCATCAATGACGCTTTGGAGAAGTTTTCCACGCAGAACCAGTCAAAGGCCGAACTGGTCAAGATGCGCTATTTCGCGGGATTGACCCTGGAAGAGGCCGCCGAAATCCTTGGCATTTCCGTCCCGACGGCCAAACGTTGGTGGACGTACTCCCGCGCCTGGCTTTTCAACGAAATCAAGTCACAACCGCAATAGGCGAGACAAAAGAATCCGCCGCCGCAGATGGATTTGTTTTCGCAGCGGCGTCCCGCCATTTCTACTTTGATCCCTCCCAGACCGTTACACCGGCGGTGGGCACGTCGGCAGAACCGATTAGAATTCTGGCATTCTTTGGAATTGGGGCTCGCTGATTTTTCTCGGTGAAGTTGGTTGCGACCCAGAAGCCATCACGCCAGTCCACCAGAAAACCGTCGGCGAAATTTTCCACGGGCACTTTGGCACGCTGGAAAACGTCGCGGATGAGCCGGGCTTCGAGTTCACCGGTTTGTGAGTCCACACCGATGTAAGTCACGGTGCCTTTGCCGAGTTTGCGCGTCACCGCGGCCACGCCGCCGGCGTAAAATTGATCGGCGTAATGGGCCAGCGCCGTTGTGCCTGGTTGCGGTTCGAGCACTTCGGCCCAGGTTGACCAGTCGTAGGTTTGCTTGCCGGCTGTCACTTTGCCGACGTAGGGTTCGGGCAACGTGTCATAGAATTTAATCTTCGCGCCGATAAGGTCGAGGATGGGCGCGGCCCAGGGACCTTCCCAAAGATGAGCATTGCGGTCCTTCTGACCGGTGCGGCAGGTGAGAATCAGATGGCCGCCCTGTGCGGCGTAATCTTTCCAGCGCTGCACGAGTTTTTCATCCACCAACTGACAGGCCGGCACGACCAGAAACGGGTATTGATTGAAGTCCTTGTCTTCGGTGATGACATCCACCGGGCAGCCGAGCCGTTTCAGCGCGCGGTATTGTTTCAGGATATGCTCCATCGTGTCCCAGCGGATGTTTTGCTTATGATCGTCAATGTTCCAACGGCTCTCGACGTTGTAGAGCAGGGCGGCGCGGCGCGCGGTATAAGCGGCCGGTTCCTTGGCGTCGGGCTTGAGGTTTTTACGCAACAGCGCCATTTCCTGCGCCGCCTGCGAATATTGATCGCCCCCGGGCGTCGGTGTGACACCATCGGTGCCAACCAGCCCGTAATGATACTGTTCGGGCCCGACGAGCGGTTCACGGTAGCGGTAGGTGCAGACGATTTTTGCGTCGGCCGCAAAGGCGCGCAGGATCCACAAATGCACAGCACCCGGATACGGTTGCGGGTTCACGTCGCCCCAGTTCACCTGGCCGGGCTGCAATTCCATCAGCCCTTCGAAGCCATTGATGCTGCGGTGAAAATCGTGGGAAAAAGACATCGCCGCCGCGCTGCCGAGGCGAAAGCCCAGCGGGCCTTCGTTGAGATTGCCGTGTACCGGGTAATGTGTCCACGTGATGATCTCGAAATCGTTGCCGTTGAGCACAGGGTTCACCGCGGCGAATTCGTGCATGAAGTTGCTGGTGATCCATTGGCGATGGCCGCAGTACTTGCGCAGGATGCCGGTCTGGAACCGCAGATAATCCGCGGCGGAATCCGCAAACCACCGGCGTGCGTCCAACAGCGCATGTTCGTTGAGCTGCGCCACCAACTCCTCTTGGTTGGGGATGCGGATCTGGTCAAAATTCTGGTAGCGTTGCGACCAAAAGGAAGTGCCCCAGGTGTCATTCAGATTTTCGATGGTGCCGTATTTCTCCTTCAGCCAAACGCGGAACTTTGCCTGGCAGGAGTCGCAGTAACAGGGTTCCTTGCCGTAATGGCTGAGTTCGTTGTCGAGTTGCCAGCCCCAGACGCGCGGGTCGTTGCCGTAACGTTTGCCCAGTTCGTCCACAATTTTGCCCACGTATTCGCGATAGGTGTCCACATTCCAGCACGCCTGCTGGCGAGTGCCGTGCAGCATCCGGCGGCCGGCAGCGTCCACCATGCACACCTCGGGATGCGCCTGGGTCAGCCAGACCGGCGGCGTAGGGCTGGGTGTGCAGAGAACTATCTTTAATCCCTGGTCGGCGCATAGTTGAATGTTGCGGTCCAGCCAGGCAAAGTCGAAGTGGCCTTCCTCCGGTTCCATAAACGTCCAGGCGAACTCGCCCATGTGGACGAATTCGAGGTTCATTTTTTTGATGTTGGCGATGTCGCGCGCCCACTCGTTCGACGGCCAGGCTTCCGGGTAATAATAAACACCGATCCGCATGAGGTCGGCCTGAGGGAACGGCGGGCTATCGGCGGCCGCGAGTTTGGTGGTCGTCACAATTCCCAGGATGGCAAGGGAGGCTAAAAATTTCATGGCGTATGAGAATGTTTTGCCAGTTTTAGTCCGAATGCAGCGCATTGGGTAGGAGAAAATTCCGAGCAGATACTGAGGCGATTCGCTGTTACCGGTTGAATTCATCGAGCTGGTTCTGGCAAGCGGTAAATAGCAAATCGCGAATTTCTCTGGTTTTACAAGCAAAAGAGGGGATTTTAAGTTTGAACAGGGCGCCGACTGGGTTTTTCTAATGTATTGTATGAAAACAAATACATTACGCACATGGGCAGCCGTTAGTGTGTCGTTGTTAATGTCGACGGCGGGATATCGCGCGTCGGCAGATGGCACTTCGGCAAAGGCCGCGGCTGCGAAACCGGAAAAAACCTACACGGGCATGGTCATATCCGTTGCCCCGACTGAACACACGCTGGACGTGAAAGGGTTTCTGTTCAGCAAGCGGTTTAACCTCGGCGATTCCTGTGCCTACCAGACAGGAGGCGGGGAGACCGGCGCAATTGGTGATTTGCGGCCCGGGCAGCGGGTTACCGTCGGTTATCAGGATGCCAACGGCGTGCTGGTGGCGGATCGCGTGACGCAGAAACCGATGCGTGAGGAAGGCATGGTCAAGGCCATAGACCCGGCAGCACACACGTTGACGCTGCATGTCGGGGTTATGAACAAGACGTATCTGCTCCCCGCCGACTGTGATATCACGCTGCGCGGGGACAAAGCCGGCGCGCTCGGCGACATCCAGACGGGCGATCACGTGACCGTGACCTATGAAATCCCGGATGGCAAAGCCACCGCGCGTGAAATCGCGCAAACCAGCGTGACGTTCACGGGCGATCTGACGGCCATTGACCTGGAGCAGAAAACCATCAAAGCCAAGACCACGTTCGCGACGAAGAAGTTCAACGTGGGTGACAACTGCGCCATTGTGGTCAACGGCAAACCGGACGGGAAGTTGACCGACCTCCAGCCCGGGGAAAACCTCACGTTCAACTACGACAGTGTGAACGGCATAAATATTGTGAACCGGATTGCGACGGCGGGAACGGCGCCGGTCGCGCCAGCGACGGCGATGCAATCACCCCCGGAATAATCCGTTTCCGGATAATCAATACGGGCGTGTCTTCATCGGCGCGCCCGTTTTTACGGAATGCATTTCGCCCGGAGAAGAATGCGTGAGCCGGCTTACTCGGGCAATTTATGTCCGGACACTGAGCAAGCGGGCGCGTTGCTGACGGCGCCGATGGTGTACGTGCCGCCGGCGGGGCAGGTTGGAAACGCCCCATTTTTGAAATAGGGAGTGAGGTCTTGCGGCGCAGGAACGTCAGCCGCGTTCTTCTTGTGTTCCAACGCCCATTCATTCTTGGCTGCCTCAATCATGCGCAGGTTATTGATGCAGGCATTCGTCATGGCCACTTCGCGCGCCCTGACGAAATTGGGAATGGCAATGGCGGCCATCATGGGGATCATAATCACGGCCCAGAGGATTCCCAGGTAACCGGTCACCAATCCGGCAATAGCCAGGCCTTGGCCCGTGAGCGTGCCGCCGGACTGCTTGATTCGGGAGAGTGCCTTATGGCCGCAAATCACGCCGGGGATGCCGCTAAGGATGGAAAAGCAAACGAGACTCAAGACACCGAGCACCAGGCTCCAGATCGCCAGCGCGGACGTTTTGGGTTGAGGGAGTTCACCGGGGAGGGGAGGAATGGGTTCGTTCATAATTTTTTGATTTTTCAGGTGTGAACGACTTCGACGGATTCAGGTTGAGACAAGTTTTCCAGGAGTCAATTCCGAAAATCTCAGACTTTTTCAGATGAGGCCTGGCTTGCGCGGTTTATGGCGAACGCATGATTTCGATATTCCAGTCAAACCTGAATGAACCGGTGGGCAAAATGGGGCAAACCGGAATTTTTTTGTTCGTCAGGGAGCCAACCCGCGGCATATTGGCGCGCTGTGATTGCGCCCACCGAATATCAGCCTGCCGCCCCCGACCTCGTTTCGCAGGTTGAAACGATTTTTTCGCCGACCGGAATTTTATCGAAGGCCAAAAACTTTGAGTTCCGCCCGCAGCAACAGGAAATGGCCGTGGCGGTGGCGCGCGCATTGCGGAACCGCGAGCATCTCGCGGTCGAGGCCGGCACGGGCGTCGGCAAAAGTCTCGCCTATCTGATTCCGGCGGTTTTATTCGCGGTGGCGCAGAAGAAAAAGGCGGTCGTTTCCACGCACACCATTAATCTGCAGGAGCAGCTCACGGAAAAAGACCTGCCCATGCTCGCGCAGATCCTGCCGGTGAAATTCAGTTTCGCTATGCTCAAAGGCCGCGCGAATTATCTCTGCACGCGCCGCCTGCAAAAGGCCATGCAACAAAGCGGCAACCTGTTCACGTCGTCTGAAGCAAAGGAACTGCAACGCATCTATGAATGGTCGAAAGAGACCAAAGACGGCAGCTTATCGGACTTCGACGTCGAACCCGACCCGAAAGTGTGGGCGCAGGTCTGTTCGGAACGCGGGTTGTGTTCGCCGAAAATTTGTGGTTTTCCGTCCGATTTTGCCAAAGACCACGGCGTCTGCTTTTTCCAGCGCGCGCGAAACAAGATCCTTTCGTCCGACGTGCTGGTGTTGAACCATACGTTGTTCTTTACGCTGCTCGGCGGGATTGATGAGGAAGTCGAAGGCGGCATCTTGTTCAAAAACGATTTCGTAGTTTTCGACGAGGCGCACCAGATGGAACAGGTGGCCTCGCGGCACATCGGTTTAAGTGTGTCGAGCGGACAGGTGCGTTATGCGCTGAACCGGCTGTGGAATCCGCGCACGGAGAAAGGTTTGCTCGCCACGCTGCGCAAAGGCGCGGCGGTAAAACTGGTCGCCGATATTCTGGGCGAAACCGACGCGTTCTTTGAAAACGTCGAGACGGCTTGTGAAGAAATACAGCGCAATGTGAAGAAGGGCAACTTCGGTTCGACGGAATCACGTTCGGCTCGACGAAACTGGACGGAAATGCGCATCCGCCGCGCCGAACTGGTCAAAGACAATCTTACCCTGCCCCTCCAGCGATTGCGCGAGGCGGTGGGTGATTTGATCAAGCTGAGTGAGGACAAAGACATCGGGCAGGAACTGGTTGAGTGCAATCGGCGGCTGGACGAGTTGCGCGCGGAGGTGAAGGCATTCCTCGAACAAAGCGCGTCCGACCACGTTTACTGGGTGGAACGCAGCGGCAAAGCGCACCGACAACTCGCGTTGAACGCTGCCCCGGTTGACGTGGCGGAGTTTCTGCGCCGGCGTTTGTTCGAGAGTGATACGAGCATTATCATGACCAGCGCTACCCTGGCCGTGTCGGCCAGAGTCGAGAGTCGAGAGTCGAAAGCCGAGAGCCAGAGAAAGCTCTCGTCCCTCGTCCCTCGTCCCTCGACGTCGCCGCTGAACTATTTTGCGAAGCGCGTTGGAGCCGAGGCGGCGACGCTTTTGCAGGTCGGCACACCATTTGATTACGAGCGGCAGATGAAAATTTTCGTTGCCCAAAAAATGCCTGACCCGCGCGAAACCGGTTACGCCGACGCCCTCGAACATTGGGTTGAACATTTCGTCAAACAGACCCACGGCAAAGCGTTTGTGCTGTTTACGAATTACAAACTCATGCAGGAACTGGGTGAGCGCATGGAACCGTTTTTCAACCGCCTCGGCGTTGCCTGCCTGGTGCAGGGCACCGGCACGCCGCGCTCGACCATGCTGGAGAAATTCAAAGACGACGTGGACTCGGTGCTGTTCGGCACGGACAGTTTCTGGCAGGGCGTGGACGTGCCGGGCGAGGCGTTGAGCAACGTCATCATCACGCGGCTGCCGTTTGCCGTGCCGGACCATCCGCTCATCGAGGCGCGCATCGAGGCAATTGAAGCGCGTGGCGGCAATTCCTTCAGCGAATTTTCCCTGCCCGAGGCGATTCTAAAATTCCGCCAGGGCGTCGGCCGACTCATCCGCACCAAAACCGACACGGGCATCATCGTGGTGCTGGACAACCGGGTTCTGACGAAGCAATACGGTCAGGCCTTCCTCGATGCGCTGCCGAAATGTCCGTTGGAGATTGTTTGAAACGCTATTTGGAGGAGGGGAAAAGCAATTGAAACTCAGCCGGAGTGTTTGCGCTGATCGGGCTAAAAAATGGGTCGTAGCGCACCACCTCTTTGAAGTTGCCATTGCTGTCGCCACCGCGCCAAATTTCTGTCAGCACACCGTTCTGAAAACCTTCGCGCAGGGTGACGAATTTTGAGCCGTCGGGTTTAATGTCCAACTGTTGGATGACCTGGTGCTTGTAGGTGCAAAATTCATCCGGAATGCCGTTGAAATCGGTATCGCGTTGCATCGTATCCGTCCCGTCGTCCGAAAACGTCCACCATTCATCAGGCCTTCCGTCGAAATTGTTGTCGTATTCCGCACGAACGGCTCGCCCGTTTTCATAGTAAACGCGATGGTCCCATTTACCGTCCAGATTCCGGTCTTGTCGGAATTCGACCAGATGCCCATCCCGGTAAATCCATGCTTCGTCCACATTCCCATCCTCGGTGTGATGGTAATATGTTTTGATTCCAAGCTTTTCAGTCCATTGATAGGACAAGCAAAGCACGACCCCGAGGATGATGCCGACAACAACACCGAACAGAATTTGCCCGGGTGCCAGTTTTTTGGCTGGCTGGATTTCTGGCGAAGCAGAGCGGATGGCTTCAGCCTCGATTTGATTCAATTCTGAGGGAGATGTTTCCGTATCCAGCAGCGCGATAGCCGCGTCGGCATCTGCGGCGGGAACAAGCAAACGCACGCCACCAGGACTTGTTAAATTTGGCAACATTCCGCCGGCATCGTCGGAATTTAGCCAACATTGGATGCCGTGAGCTTTAAGATTTGCCGCGGCAACTTCCGCGGCATCATGGCTGGTGAAAATTCGAATGACCGCTGTTTTATTTTCGTCGCGGAAATCATTGCCAGCCGGTTTAGGCTCGGGCGGAAATGATGCAAGAGGTTGACCATCGATCATGCACTCTGTCACTTCGTCTGTGTATTCCGTGCCACAGTATGTGCACTTTTTCATCTGTGATGGTTTTACGCTGGAAGAATTTTTTGTCGAGAATAAAACCAGGAACAGGCAGCTTGCCTGACTCTGACTTTCCTGTATCGGAGACAGGCCGGAAGTCTGTCCTGGCCGCATCCGATCGCAGCAGGCAAGGGCCGGAGTCCACAATCGGTTGGCTGAACTCATCGCCTTGCCGGAATGCCCGGTAGAAGTTGTGTGAATTGTCATCCCTTTGACACAAAAATGTCACTTGCGGATTCGCGAAAGCGGGTTAGATTCCCACTGTCGTATAAAGCGGGTGTTGGGTATGTTGTTTGAGTGTTGCCCGACGCCCGCTTTGATTTTCAGGTTACGTTCCCAACCCGGACATGAGCCGGCCTCCGAGTTAACCCTTTTCTCGAAGCCAAAACGCACTATACTGGTTCGCATGTATCGGACGCAGGATCTGCATGTCAAAGAGATTGTCCGGCTGCTGACGCCAGGGGAGTTGAAGGCGCAGTCGCCGACCCCCGAGGCAGCCAACGCCACGGTCGCCCGCAGCCGCGAACGGGTCGCCCGCATTTTGCGACAGGAAGACCCGCGCCTGCTCGTCGTCATCGGCCCCTGCTCGATTCACGATGAGAAAGGCGCGCTGGATTACGCGACGCGGCTCAGTGCGTTGCGCGAAAGATACGCCGAGCGACTGGAAATCGTCATGCGCGTTTATTTTGAAAAACCGCGCACCACCATCGGCTGGAAAGGATTGATCAACGATCCGCACCTGGATGGTTCGCAAGACATCGAAACGGGCCTGAAAATTGCGCGGCGACTATTGCTGGCCATCACCGGGATGGGTTTGCCGGCGGCGACCGAATTTCTAGACCCCATCGTTCCGCAATACATCGCCGACCTGATCAGCTGGGCGGCGATTGGCGCGCGCACGACGGAATCGCAAACGCATCGCGAGATGGCGAGCGGCCTTTCGATGCCGGTCGGGCTGAAGAACAACACGGACGGCAGTCTACAGTCGGCGATTGACGCGATGGGCGCGGCGCGGCATCCGCACAGCTTTCTGGGCATGGACCAGGACGGGGTCACGAGCATCGTGCGCACGGCGGGCAATCCCGACACGCACATCGTGTTGCGCGGCGGGCGAAGCCAGACCAATTACGACGCGGCCAGCATTCGCGAAGCAGAGGACAAATTGAAAGCGGAGCGGCTACCGCCCGTGCTGATGGTGGATTGCAGCCATGCGAATTCAGGCAAGCAACATGCGAAACAGGATGACGTCTGGCGCAGCGTGATTCAGCAACGCGTCGAAGGCACGCGCTCGCTCATCGGTCTGATGGTCGAAAGCAACCTCAACGAGGGCAACCAGCCCATTCCGAAAAAGCTGGCCGACCTCCGCTATGGCGTGTCGTTAACCGATTCGTGCATCGGCTGGGAAACGACGGATCGCATGCTGCGGTGGGGATACGAAGCGCTCGCAAAAATTGTGGAGCCTGCGCTGGCATCAAAATGACGACAGATTACGGCCATGACCAGGCGTACGGAAAACGCAGACGATAAAACCACAACGGTCCCGATACGGGGAAAGAAATGGTTTGCGTCGCATTGGTGCTGTTGAAGCTCGCTTGGGCCGTCCAGTTCGGCGTCGCCAGATTTGTGCAGCCATCCACGAAACCGTTCAGGCCGATGGGCAGGCTGGCGACACCTAATTGACCGTCGTCCTCGAGCATGGCAACGTTGGTGATTCGCACCGGCGAGATGAGTTGTTGAACCACGTCAGCAGTTACCTCGGCAAATTTTGCGGTCGGATCGGTACGGTCCCAAAAAATGTAATTTGTGCCCGGGCCGTTGAGATTGGCATTTGGCAAAAGGCCGTATCCGTAAGCGTCAATGGCATCAATGCTCGCTCCATTGTAAAGCGCGTTGGTTAGTCCATAACTGGCGGCGTTGGTCAGAGCGTTTTCAAGCAACCCAAACATGTCGGGAATATAAATTATTAAGCTGGCATTGCTTGCCACAATTTGTTTCAACATCGCCACATAATTGGTATTGAAGCTAATGATTCTTTGACGGACGAATGCCCGGTAATTGGCAGAGGAGGTGTTGAATTCCGGAACCGCCGTAACATCCGCCGCGTTGGGCGCAATCAAGGTGCGGCAGCCCTTGGCGTACAAGTTCGTGATGGCAATGAAATGATTGGTCAAGTGCTGGTTGATTGCACTTGTCCAGGCTGCGATGTTGGTGCCGTTTTGCGGAGCAGTGATTGGGTTGCCGACGTTCGGATCATTCATGTCACCGACGAAATCCGCGTCGCAAACCCAGACCACAAAAAGGCAATTGGTCGCGTTCGTCGGGGCCACAAATTTACCGACGTTGGTGACGAGGATCGAGCTATATTGGCCGAAGAACGACACGTTGTTACTGGAGTAGTTCCAATTGACGTTGGTGATGGAATTTGCGCCCAAGCCTTGACGTTGCACCAGCACCTCGCCCCAGGTCCGGCCATTGCAGTATCGTTTGCCGTAGTAAAAATTGGTTGTAGAACCTGTGGCATTATTGGTGGAAGTCGCCAAGACGGAGTCACCGAAGATGAAAATGGACGAAAAGTTGGCGCACGGCGCGGAAGCGGCGCAACCGAGCAGCCAAACAATTGCCCCTGCCAAAATCGCACGGCTCACGCCGTGAGAATATCCGGCGTGTTTGCTAAGTAAAGCGATTTTGGCTGGCGCGCGCCCGCGGGACAGATAATCTGCGGGTGCAGGGTAAGCTTCAGTTCAGCAACCTGAAATTATGAAGAAACATTTCCGCGTGTGGCAATTGGTTGTGGCACTGGGTTTGACTCCGACCTTGGCTTTCGGAAACGGCTTGCGACTGGCAAGCCAGGACGGTTTCGCCTCCGCGCGCGGGGAGGCATTTGTAGCCACCGCCGACAATCCCTCTGCCATTTACTACAATCCCGCCGGTATCACACAGATCGCCGGTACCAGTTTGCGCTCGGGACTTTACAGTATCTATCTTGACCCAACTTTTCAGCCGCCAAACACGGAGCCAAATGCTGGCCAGACCTACGGCATCGGTAAACATTTCGATTTCATCCCGCAGATTTTTCTCACACACACGTTTGAGAACAGCCCGATCAGTGCTGGACTCGGGATCTATGCGCCATTCGGCGGGAGCATCAGTTGGCCGGCCGACACGGGTTTTCGTACGGTGGCGACCAAAGGCACGACCACTTATCTGCGCGTCAATCCCGTTGTAGCGATTCAATTGCCAGGCGGACTTTCGCTCGGCGCCGGTTTATCGGCGAACTATGCGCGAATGGACTTGGAGCAGGGACTGGAGCCGTTGACCTTGCTGGAGAATTATTTTCGTTTTACCGGCGATGGCTGGGCGGTGGGTGGCAATGCGGGTTTGCTCTGGAAACCTTGCGAGTATTTTTCCTTTGGGGCGACGTTTCGCAGCCAGACGGCATTCACGCTGAACGGTGAAACGGCGTTCGCTGATCAGCCCTACATCAGCGACACAACGCTGCCGGCCAAAGCGGATTTTGAGTTCCCGTGGGATATCGCATTCGGTATTTCCCTCCGCCCGTCACCGAAATGGAATTTGGAGTTTGACGCGGATTACACAGATTGGAGCAGTTTTGGCGTTGTCACCATTCACCAGGGAAGTACACCGCCGTTTCCGTTGAATCAAAGCAAAGATCTCCCGGTTAAACTCAACTGGCAAGGAAGCTGGATGTATGAGTTGGGCGCGACGCGCTATTTTAACGACGGCTGGCATGTCAGCGCCGGCTATGTCTTCAACGAGAATTCTGTTCCGAATGCCTACTACTCCCCGCTAGCGGCGGACATGGATCGGCATTTTTTCAGTATCGGAACCGGGCGCACGGGCAAAACACTTGATTTCGATGTCACTTATCAATTTGGTTATGGTCCGGCACACGCAGTCAGTGGCAGCCAGCCGTCATCAACCCCGGCCTTTTTTGCCAATCAGACTGCCGACGGCACGTATCATTTCATCAGCCACGCCGTGCTGGTGACGGTGGGGCTGCATTTCTAAACCATTCGCAGTCCGGTGATGCGCATTTGAATTCGCCTTTTTTGGCATTGGAAACGCTTCAAAAGGGGACCGCTCGGGCTGCCTCGATTTGACGCCCGAGCGCGAAAAGTGTAGTAGTCCAAAGGACTTATGCCCGAAGAGAAAACCGACGTAATGAGATTATGGTTCCTCACAGCTGAGGAACTGGGGGAGTACATCGGGATGCGGTTTGCGCGCATCGCACCAGGGGATACCGAACCGGAATGGATGTTTCCCCGCCACGCCGATTACGATGGGGTGGGTTGGTTTGCAGAGAATCTCAGGCGAAGGGGCGCGCAGTTGGAGCGCTTGCCGACCATCAGACATCCCGCCCCGCGCCCGAAGCTGGCGTTGCTGCGGATTTTGCCGAAGTACTTAAAGCCGAAACATCGGCTCAAATGGGCGGCACTCGAACAAGGCTCGGCCCAACCCGACACTTCGAAGCCGCCACCGGCGGTGGCCTGGCACCTTTTTGATGAAGAAGCCACCACCCAAATCCGCCGCGTCTGCCGAAACATCGAGGTCACGGTAAACTCTTTTCTCCTGAAACATCTGACGAAGGCGATTCGCCCGTCCCTGGAAGATCAATCTGCGGCCGTACCCTGGATGATCCCCATCAACATGCGCGGCAAGGTAAAGCAGGTGCGGGAAACGGCAAACTTCACGAGTTATGTCCGCGTCGAGGTGCAATCTTACGAGACGGTGCATGATACTCACCAAAAAATTTACGCCGCCCTGTGTCGGGGCGAGCACTGGACGAACTGGCAGGCTTATCAACTCGGGCGGTTTCTGACCGCTGGCATGCGGCGATACCTCGTGGCCACGGAATTGGCCTCGCCCCAATGGAACCTGGGCGCCTTTTCCAACATGGGCGACTGGGATCCCGGCAAGGAATTCACTCAACCCGGGTGCCAGGGCGGATGGCTGGTTTGCCCGCCGGTGTTGCGTTTCCAACAAGTGGGGGTGGGCTGTATGACATTTCAAAACCGCCTGAGTCTGACCATTCAGGTGCATCCGGAGCTTACCACCGAACCGAAAGTCCCCCAAACGTGGATGCAGAACTGGCTCAGAGAAATCGAAATGGATGTGGCAAGCATCCTGAAGCCCCCGACTGGTGAACCGGCCTGGGTCTAGAATTTGAAAGTGGCCGCAACGTTGAAGGCGTTGTTGAAAGTCTTATAGGTGCCGTTTGGCGGACTGGTCGGGGTGAGAGCATTGGCGTCATTTTGAACCGTGCGCCCGCCATTGTACGCGAAGTGATAAGCAACCGCCCAATCCCAATGCTTGCCATGACGGCCGAAACCGACGCTGCCGAGGTGCATATCGGCGTCCGGGATGAGCGGGTTGAAATTGGCATCCGGACTGGAATTCTCGTTGTAAATGTAACCCACGCTGGCGAAATAGCCCTTGCCGAGTTGCCGGGTGGCGCCGAACTCGTAGATGAAGCTGGACTGGTAATTCAGGGTGATGACCTGGGTCCCAGCCGCGGTGTTATTCAGAGTGATGTTCTTCACGTCGCTCCACTCGGTCCAGTCCAGGTCGAACTCGAAATTCCAGTTTGTCGTTGGCCGGAACGATATCCCGCCGACTACGAATTGCGGGAAATTGATTGAAGCACTGGACGAAGTGGACGCCGGAAAGGGCGGACTGGGGGAGGTTGACGCGGTGCCTTTGTAATCCAGGGTTGTGGCAGAGCGGTAATTGACACCGAACGACCACATCGGATGGGGTTGCCACAAAATGCCTGCATTAAAGCCAAAGCCCGTGTCATCCCCGTCAAATTTGAATTGGTCGCCCGGAATGAGTCCAAGGGCCCTCTTGAATTCCGCCTGCGAATAATTGATGGTCGGACCGATGGCGATGGAAAGCGTGCGTTGAATTTTCCACGCGATGACTGGATTGAAACACAGATAGGTCAGTTTGCCACTCTCCGCGACAGTGTTGAAAGGCGCATTATTTCCCCAGTCCAACGACAGGCCGTAAGGCGCATAGAGACCGAGGCCGGCGGAGATTGGCGTGTTAGCAAAGGAATGCACATAGTAAATTTGCGGGACGGGCTGAAGCGAAGTATCGGTATGTGCAGTCGCCCCACTTGGCGACGTGTATTTGGTGTCGGCGGAAATTGCATAGAGACCTGCCCGGATATTGTCGCCCTCCAGTTGCGTGATGCCAGCCGGGTTGTAGTAGATGGCCGAGGGATTGTCCGCGGTGGCCGCAAACGCGTCACCACGCGCGATGGCTTCCGGGTCTTGATGTGGCAAACGAAAGCCGACCGCGTATAATCGAGCCGGAGACTGCAAATACAATCCAGCTCCGGCCAACACGATCCATGCGAGCCGATTTTTCGCGCGCCACGACGCAATCAAACGATGTCGTTGGTTTTGCATATTCAAGCCTCCAATTGCTTAATCTCCTGCATTTCGGACAATAACTGCCTTGTTACAGGACAAGGTTATGGTTTGGCCGTGTTAATTCAATGAAACTCCACACGCCTTCATGAGGACAGCGTTTGTGATGAGGCAAATTGCAGCAGTAGCGATGCCAATCAGCGACTCAAATTAAGGGGTCGCATCGCGCCGCGGAAGCAAAATCGCTTTTTGAAGCCAGGAAGCATTTCGATTTCCGGCCGGGGGCAATATTGTTTGCTCCGAGCAAGAGGGCTGCGATTGGCGGCGTATGCACATAGTGCGGGCGAGGAATAAAAGAGCGGGGTAATCTGGTTCAACTCAAGGAACTGTTTGGAAAGAAAAGAAACTTGCTTGTTAGCAATGAATTGGGACAATGAGCGTATCGTTCAAAATTATGCGTAGTTCCCAAACCAGCGCGTCAGCCGCGCCCAGCACATTCATTTACACGCGATCCGAGTTGGAAGCTACATTTCTGCCCGTTGGCCAGATGCTTCAAATTGACCGTGTAACCGAAATAAGCCCGGATCGAATTGTGTGCGAGATGGATATTGCCAGGCACTGGGTTTTTCCGCTGCATTTCCCATCGGATCCCGTGTTTCCGGGCAGTCTGTTGATCGAGGCGGCAGGTCAGGCTGTTGCGGTTCTGGCCTGGCATATGGGCATTCGCGGCAAGCCCCGTTTGGTTAAGGTTACCGCTAGATTTGAAAGCTGCGTCTTACCACAGGATGAAACCCTCAGTTTGGTGGCTGCGGTGCGTCGTCGGAAAAACGCTTTCTGCGGCGTAGCGGATCTTTCTGTACCGGGGCGGTCCGTTGCGCAGATTGAACCGATGGTCATCATTATTTCGTAACCAACTCTAGCGACAGGAGTCCAAATTCTGGTGACGGACCGGTAGCTCAATTGCTGCTGATTAAACCGGCAAGGAGAATCAGGGCATGATTTGCCTGCCAGCCCGTATGCGAGAACTCGATACGATCGGGTTTACGGCCCTTGCTGGATGCCACATCCTGGTCGTTTTTGGACCCTAACTTGCTTGTTTTTCTGAAATGCAGGACTGATGGACAAACGCCCTGTTTAGTGATAGGCCTGTTTTGGTGAATATTTGCCGGCTATTGCAGCAATTCTCGTTAAAATGTCATGAAAACTAAAGATGAAGCGCTAACGCCTGAAGTCAGACCGAGCTTTGTCATTTGCCACACCAGTTCCGGGCTGGAAGTTCAGGGAACTTTGCTTCGGTTCACGCGCTATTTGGCCGTATTTGAAATCTACAATCCCGCCGTGGCCTTGCGAATGTCGGAGGTGTTGACCGATTTCAAGATGGTACTTAATGATTGCGCAATTTATTCAGGCAGGGCGGTCGTCAGTAATTTAATCAATGCCGGTGAGATTCTAGTCTGCGAAGCGACTTTGGATGAACATTGGGTCAACCTCCAGCCCGTGTCGTGGAGCGGGGTGGGCCAATCGCCCGTCGAGTTCGAGGACTTCTTGCAGCAATGGCAGAGGACATACACCGTGCTGCCCGAATTCAAGGTGGTCGTGGCCGATATGCAATCGCTGCTGATGGACATGCGCTTGTGGCTGGACCAGGTTGAACTCTCTATCCGCTCGTCTCCCAATGGTGACCGGATTGAAATGGAAAGGCTGGCGGCCAGCCGGCTCGCCACACCCGCTTTATCGGCCATTGACTCGCTCGGTGACCGGTTCGAGGAAATCGCCAGCCGGTTGGAACCCGACATGCGATCGAGTCACATCCACTTTACGAGGCGTAATCTTCATTCGCTTTTGCTTTGTTCTCCGTTCAGCTATCGCACCTATTACAAACCCCTCGGGTACGCTGGCGATTATGAAATGGTCAATATGATTTTGCGGAATCCATATGAAGGAGGATCGCTGTTCGCAAAGGTGGTGAATGCCTGGTTTCTCAACCAGCTTCCAGCTCAGGCCCATCGCAATCGAATTAAATTGCTGAAGGATAAACTTGCGGAAGAAACCTTACGGATGGTGCGGGTGGGACGCCAGGCGCGGATCTTCAGCCTGGGGTGTGGTCCGGCGACCGAGGTGGGGGATTTTCTGGCGGAAACGGAGTTGTGCGACAGTGCGGGTTTTACCTTGCTGGATTTTAACGAAGAAACCATTCAGCACACGAGTCGCGCAATCAATGAGATCAGCCGGCGATTCGGCCGGAGAACCTCCGTTCAGCTCAGGAAAAAATCGGTACAGCAAATTCTGAAAGAAGCTGCCAGGTCGGGTGAAGGAACATCAGAAGGGAAATATGATTTTCTCTATTGTGCAGGGCTCTTTGATTACTTACCGGATCGCGTTTGCAAGCAACTGATGAATATATTTTACGAATGGCTGGCCCCCGGGGGGTTGTTGCTGGCAACAAACGTTGATGGTACAAGGCCTTTTCGTAACAAGCTGGAGTTTATTCTCGACTGGAATTTGCTATATCGCAACCAGAAGCAATTATCCGACTTACGACCGGACCAAGCACTCGCAGAAGACTGCTCGATCAGAACTGATTTGACATCGGTAAATGTCTTTTTGGAAATTAGAAAGCCGAACAATGCCTAGCGGAACACTTTCAAACCGGCCAGATATCCAAAAGGCCTTCCAGGAATGGGATCGGGCCGCGACGATCTCTAACTTCAGGGTCGCGTGTATTCTCGGCCTCGTTCTGATGCCTGCCGGGGTCGTGCTGGACTATGCCGTTTATCGCGAGAAGGTGCCCGAATTCCTTAAGGTTCGTTTCTTTTCAGACGTGGTCATTGCCGGTTTTTTGGCTTTACTGCTGACGCCGTTCGCCAAGAAGCACTATCGGTTGCTCGGAGTTGCACTGGCAATGGTTCCTTCCTCGTTTTTATCCATAATGATCTATCGAAGTCCCGACGGGGCCAGTTCGCCTTACTACGCGGGCCTTAATCTGGTCCTGCTGGTGTTCGGGTTCGTAATGCATTGGACGTTTCGTGAAACTCTTATCGCGGTTGCGCTCGTTATTTTCATGTACCTGACCGCGAGCCTGGAAAGCGGAACGGTCCGCGATACAGGTATGTTCTTCAATAACATCTACTTCTTGGTTCTGACCGGGGTCATCGTCGCCACCGGAAGATTTTTCCACAGTCGATCGCGTTTTCGTGAGTTTGCCTTCCGTTACGAACTGGACAAGAGCCGGGCGGCCCTCGAGGAGAGCAATCGCAAGCTGGTGGAGCTCGACCAAATCAAGAGCCGTTTCTTCGCCAACATCAGCCACGAACTGCGCACCCCGCTCACCTTGCTGCTTGCGCCGCTGGAATCGCTGATGCAGCGCTTCAGCCGCGCGTTTGACGAGGACACGCGCAATCTGCTCACCACCATGCATGCCAATGGCATGAGGCTGCTCAAGCTCATCAATGACCTGCTCGACCTCGTCCGCCTGGAGTCCGGGCGCATGGAAGTCAAACGTGAGCCGATCGAGGTTGCGGAATTCGCCAAGGGCCTCGCCAGCGCCGCGCGGCAGGTGGCCGACGACAAACGCATCAAGCTCGAAACATTTGTGGACCCGGCGCTGGGCGCGGTGTTGGCCGACCGTGACAAGCTGGAAAAAATCGTGCTGAACCTCATGTTCAACGCGCTCAAGTTCACCCCCGCGGGCGGGCGTGTGTCCCTGCGCGCTGAGAAACAGGACGGACAGTTCGTTTTGATTGTGAGTGACACCGGCATGGGCATCGCCGAAAAAAACCTGCCGTTTATTTTCGACCGCTTCTGGCAGGCCGACGGTTCATCCAAGCGCAAATATCAGGGCGTTGGTATCGGCCTGGCGCTCGTGAAGGAACTCGTCGAAATCCAAAACGGCAAAGTCACCGTGGAAAGCCAGGAAGGCAAGGGCACCACGTTCACGGTGCGTTTGCCTTATGAAAAAGCCGATGTGCCCGGGAAGGAACCGAAGCCGGAGCCGCGGGAAAAAGTTGCCGGCGAAACGGAAGCCGGCGAAACCGTGACCTCGGAGGAATGGCTGGCGAATCTGTATCGGCGCGCGGAGCTTTTCCCCGCCTTGACTCCATTGCAGCAGGCCATCAGACCGGTCGAGTTCACCGGCAACAGGCGCCGCCCCACATTGCTGGTGGCCGACGACGAGCCGGACATGTTGCGTTTTTTGAAATCGCAATTGGCCGGGCAATATGAGGTGATCGAGGCAGTGGACGGACAACAGGCGGTGGAGAAGGCGAGCCAGTTTTTGCCGGACATCATTCTGCTGGATATGATGATGCCGGAGAAGGACGGATTGCAGGCGTGCCGGGAAATCCGCGCGCACACGCCTACGCAAAATATTCCCATTATCCTGCTTACCGCGCGTGCCGATGAGGAAACCAAGCTTACCGCTCTGGGGGTGGGCGCAAGTGATTTTCTGGCGAAACCGTTTTCAACGACCGAATTACACGTGCGCATTAAAAACCTGGTCGAATCGCATGGGTTTCAACGCAAGTTGTCCCGCCAGAACCAGGCGCTTGAATCCACCATCGAACAACTCAAGGACACCGAGTCGCAACTGGTGCAGACCGAGAAGCTCGCGTCGTTGGGGCGCATGAGCGCGGGCATCATTCACGAAATCAACAACCCGCTGAATTTCGCCACGACCGGCCTGTTTGCCTTGCGCCACAAGAGCAAATTGCTCGCCCCGGAACAACGCGGCGAATACGAGGAAATTCTCGGAGACGTTGAAGAAGGCATCAAGCGGGTACGCAACATCGTGTCCGACCTTCGCACGTTCACGCATCCCGACACCGAGCAGCGCGATCAAGTCGAAGTGGCCGATGTCGTGGGCGCGTCGCTGCGGTTTTTGAGCGGGGAATGGCGCGACAAGGTGCACATCGAACAGAAACTGGCGGGGCACCAGACGGTTTGGGCCAATCGCAATAAAATGGTTCACATCCTGGTGAATCTGTTGCAGAATTCGTTGGATGCATTGCGCCATAAGAAATTTGTCGGCGAGCAACCGACCATTTGGATTGAAGGGCGCGTGGAGAATGAGCGCAGTGTCATTGTAATTCGGGATAACGGGACGGGCATTGACGCGGAGCACCTGGACAAGATTTTTGACCCGTTTTTCACAACAAAGGAAATTGGAGAAGGTATGGGACTGGGCTTGAGCATTTGTTATCGCATCGTCCGGGAATATGACGGACGCATTTCCGTGCGGACCGAACCGGGCGAGTATTGCGAGTTCACGCTCGAATTTCCCGTGAACCGTCAGCCGGCAGTTCCGTCGGAGCAACATCATGGAGAATTTGCACAACTATAAACGGTTCGCGGTCCTTTACGTGGACGACGAGGAAAAATCGCTGACCAATTTTTCCCGTGCGTTCGGAGATCAATTTCACATCTTTACAGCAGCCAGCGCCCAGGACGGCCTGAGGTTGCTCGAAAAACACGCCGATGAAATCGGCCTGTTGATGACCGACCAACGGATGCCCGGCGAAAAAGGCGTGTGGCTTCTGGAGCGCGCGCGGAAACTGCGCCCCAATATCATTCGGGTGTTGGTCACCGCTTACGCGGACATGGACGCCGCCATCGCCGCCGTCAACAGCGGCGCGATTTACAAATACGTCACCAAGCCGTGGGACCCGCCGCAGCTCGAGCAGACGCTCAAACGCGGACTGGAATATTTCATGGTGCGGCTGGAACGCGATCAGTTGCTCACCGAAAAGTTGTCGGTAATCCGCAACATGATGATCGCCGACCGGATTGTAAGCCTGGGTCTGCTGGCTGCCGGCCTAAGCCATCACATCCGCAATTCGCTCGTGGCGGTGAAGACGTTTCTCGATCTGGCCCCGCTGAAAATGGCCGAGGAAAAATCGGCGATGAAAGGTTTGCGAAATCCTGATTTTTGGAAGGAATACCACCAGAACGTCCAGTCGCAGATCGAAAAGATTAACGGGTTGCTCAAGGATTTGTGGACGGCTTCGGGGACGCCAGCGTTTCATTTCAACGACAAAGTCCTTATCCAGGAAGCCATGCGTGCGGCCCTCAAATCGTTTGAGGCCCAGTTCGCCGCGCGGCACATCCAGGTTGACAACCAAATTCCGGATTCCTTGCCGCCGCTACAGGTGGACAAACCGAAGTTTTGCCGGCTATTCGAGCTTTTACTCAAAGACGAATTGGCCAGCCTGCCGGCGGGTTGCCGGGTTACGTTGACGGCGGAATTACAGCAAAGGTATGGCGCCAAGCCCGAGATCCAGGTTCGAATCTCCGACAACGGGCCGGGCCTGCCGCAGGAAGCGTTGCGCGTCGTGTTTGATCCATTCGTCGTGCGCAGTGACACGCCGTCCGAATACGGCATTCACCTGATGGCGTGTTTCTTCATTGTTTATCACCACGGCGGGAAAATTGACGCCAAAAGCCAGCCGGGCCGTGGCACGACGTTTACAATCTCCCTCCCGCTCAATCCGGAACACGCCGCGGCACCCAGCGAACAGGAATTTCTCCAGAAGGTCCTCCTCAATGAGGAGTTGTGGGAAAAGCTCATTTCCTCCGAATGACAGGTGCAGCCGTTCTAAAAAACTGCCACGATTCCGCCAATTTTGTCGCGTTTGTCGAGTCAATATTGAATTGACCTGAAGCCGGGCGGCGGGCATAATGTAGCGCTAGTGACGCCAACCGAGAACCGGTTTTGGCCCGTACGGAACGGTAGCGCGATGAAAACGCTTTTGGTCTTGGCCGCTCATCCGGATTTCGCCGAAACGATTCGCGCGGGTCTGAGCCCGGAGCAGTATCGGGTCGTCCATCGGGCCGATGTGCAGGAGGCTGAGCCGCTGCTGGTGCAAAGGTTGGCCAGCGCGTGTATTCTCGATCTTGAACTGCTCGGGGTGCAAGGTGTTTGGGCCGTTGAAAAACTTCGCCGGCACGATGCGCAATGCCCGGTCATCGCCTACACTGCTGCCCGGAAATCCGAATGGGAAGAGGAAGCCTACCTGCACGGCGTGACGCACGTTCTGACTAAACCGGTGCGTATCCGGCTGCTGAACGAACTTTTGGACCGTGTATGGGCCGCACCGGAACGCAGCTCACAAATGCCACCGCCGGTGCCCTCGTCGCTGCCGGTTCCTCGAACCATGGATCTCCCAGCGCCGCGATCAGTTGGCGCGACGCAAACCCTCGGCGTGTTGCGCGATTTTTCATCCATCCTCATGCATTCGCTCAACGCCGAGCTGATGCTCAGGCAATTCCTGCTCTTCTTGCGCGAAACCCTCAGCGTAAACCGCGCTGCGATTTTCCTGAACCGCCCCCACTCACCGCCGGTTGAATCACCTTCGCCGGAGGGAAGCCGCCACCTGCGTGCTGTGGCCGCAATCGGCATCCCGCTTGGGCTGCTCGAACATTTTGAGTTGTCACCTGACTCCGGCATCGGCGCCCGATTGGCGAGCCTAGGGCGGATTTTGCGTCGCAACAGCGACGAGGTACGCACGGATACCGGGACACAAAGGGAATTTGAGCTGCTCGGCGCGCAAATTGCCGTGCCGATCCTCGACCGCGAAACCATTGTCGGCGTGGCCGTGTTCGACGGCCGCATCACCGGCGAGCCGCTCGCCAATGACGAACTGGAACTGATTTTCCATTTACTCGAACAGGTCGGACTGGCGCTCCGCAATATCTGGCTGTATGACCAGCTTGCCGGCAACCACGAAATGATGACCAACGTGCTGCGCGAGCTTGGCAGCGCGTGTATTGTCGTGGGACGCGACCTGAAAGTGCTCCATGCCAACAAGGCCGCGCGCCGGCATTTCGGCGGGAAAAACCAGCGCAGCGGCGAAATGGAGTTCGCCGATTTGCCGCAATCGCTTGGCGCGAAAATATATCAGGTCTTGCGCACCGGCGCGGCCATCGGCCCGTTCAAATTCGAGCCGGAAAATTTCCCCGGCACGGTTTACAGCGTCAGCGTTGTCCCGTTCCAGCGCCAGGATTCTGCCGCCCCCGTCTCTGCCCTGTTGATGGCCGAGGATCTCACGCAGAGCGAGCAGTTGCGGCGGTTGGAAATCGAGGCGGCCAATCTTCGCCTGGTCAAATCCATGGCCGACCGCCTCGCGCACGAGATCGGCAACGCGATGGTGCCGCTCTCCACCCACCAGCAATTGCTCGCCGAGAAGTACCGCGATGCCGAGTTCCGCAAATCCCTCGACCACGCGTTGACCGACGGCGTCCGGCGTGTCACGCGGCTGATTAATCAAATGCGTTTTCTCGCGCGGGACGGACAGGTTGAGCCGCAAGCTTTCCCGGTCGAGCCGCTGATTCAGGAAGCCTATCAGGAGGCGCGCCAGCATCAGCCGGGCGAGGCCGCGCAGTTGCATTGCGAGAACCAGGGCAAACCCGCCTTCGTCACCGGGGACCGCGCGGCCTTGAAGCATGCCCTCGCCGAGGTCATGCTCAACGCCCTCCAGGCCAATCCCAGGGAGCCGAAAATTGATGTCAAGTTGCATGCCGAGGGCGACAACAGCCATCAGGATCTAAAAATTGAAGTGCAGGACAATGGTTCCGGTTTTACCACGGAAGCCGCCAGACAAGCGCCTTCCCCTTTCTTCACCACGCGCAATGTCGGACTGGGGCTCGGATTAACCGTCAGCCGGAAAATTATCGAGACGCATCACGGCAAGCTGGAAATTGTTCCGCCGCAATCCGGCAAATCCGGCGTCGTTCGCATTTCGCTGCCGGTTGAAATTGCGGCCGCGCCCCCCGGATAAGCCGTTCGGCGGCTTTGCGCTTGTCACCACCGGGAGCGGGTTCTAGAGTGCAGAAGAAGCGTCCGTGGTTGTAACATGATAGAGCTGATTCAATTTCCCTGGAGCCCGTTTTGCATTGTCCAGCGTCGCATCCTGGAATTTGCCGAGGCCGGCTTCAAGATCATTAACGTCCCGAATCAAAACCGTTCCCTCGTCTGGAAATTGACGCGGCAGCGTTATTACGGCGTGCCGGTCATCAAAGACGGGAACACGGTCGTGTTTGAACTCAGTGACGATTCGCAGGTCGTCGCCAAATATCTTGACGCAAAATTCCAACTCGGCCTGTTCCCGTTCGAACTGGAAGGCGTCCAATCGATTCTTTGGCGCAATATCGAAAATGAAGTTGAGGGTGCGACGTTCCGGCTCAACGACATTTACTGGCGGGAAAACGTGCCGGTGGCCGAGCAGCTCGACTTTCTGCGATTCAAGGAGCGCAAGTTCGGGCGTGGCTGCATCGACCAATGGCGTCAACAGCAGAACGAATGGCTGAAGCGGCTGGAGCAGGGCCTGGTGCCATTCGAGGAAATGGCAACGCATCATCCATTTTTACTGGGGGACTGCCCGCATTTCGTGGATTTTGATTTGTTCGGAATGCTTGAAAATTTTCTTTACTCGGGCCATTATGAATTGCCGTCGGCGCATAATCATCTTGCCGACTGGCACCGGCGCGTAAGCCGATTAAAAAGGAATAAAGTTAAATAAAAAAGGCGGTAAACCGGCAACCAGCTTCCCTCCCTCCGCCCTTTTCATCTTTCATTTTGAATTGTGAAGAATTATATCGTCGACACCAACGTCCTCCTGCATGACCCGCAATCGCTGCTGAGCTTCGAGGACAATCACGTCTTGATACCCATCGAGGTCATTGAGGAGATTGACCGCTTCAAGCGCGAGTCCACTGAACTGGGCCAGAATGCCCGCACCGTGTCGCGGATGCTCGACGGCTTTCGCGGTGACGGCAGCCTCAGTGAAGGCGTGAAACTGCCCAACGGCGGCAGACTGAAAATCGCGTTTCAAAAGAACGGCCACGTCAATGGCAACGGCCATTTTAGTGGCAATTCCGTGGACAACCGGATTCTTTCACTGGCCGCAGCCATCCAAAAATCGCAACCGAAAAATCCGACGATCCTCGTCAGCAAAGACATTAATCTCCGCATCAAGGCCGATGCGCTCGGGTTGCAGGCTGAGGATTACGAGACCGACCGCGTGTCCATCACTGACCTTTACACCGGCATGATGGAAATGTCGGTCGGCACCGACAAAATGGCCGCCTTCCGTGCCAAAGGGGAACTCACACTCGGCAGCAGCCGAAAATATTTTCCAAACGAATACTGCACGCTCAGCGATGAAATAAACCCCAAACGGACCGCACTCACCAAGGTTGACACGACCGGCCAGAAGCTGGTGCCGATTATTGATAGTCGCGAAGGTGTGTGGGGCATCAAACCCCGCAACCGCGAGCAGCACTTTGCCTTCGATGCCCTGTTGGACGACCGCGTCAAGCTCGTCACGCTCATGGGCAAGGCCGGCACGGGAAAAACCCTGCTGGCGATGGCCGCCGGATTGAAGCGCACTGTGCTCGACCGCGAATTTCGTCGACTCGTGGTTGCACGCCCGACCATTTCCATGGGCAAGGAACTTGGTTTTTTGCCCGGTTCACTCGAAGAAAAACTTGCGCCCTGGATGCAACCGATTCACGACGTGCTGGAAATGTTGAGTGACCTCAACATGGGTCACGACCATCGCCGCTGCGGCGACCTGATGCGCTCCGGCAACATCGTCGTCGAGGCGTTGAGCTACATCCGCGGCCGCAGCATCGCCAACCAGTTCATGATTATTGACGAGGCGCAGAACCTGACACCGCTTGAGGCCAAAACCATCATCACGCGCGTCGGCAGCGGCACCAAGATCGTCTTCACGGGTGACCCGTATCAGATTGACAACCCCTACGTGGACTCATCATCAAACGGTTTCAATTACGTCGTCAGTCGGTTCCGTAGCGAGGCCATCGCCGGGCACATCGAATTGCAGAAGGGCGAAAGGTCTGAATTGGCCGAACTGGCGGCAAATATCTTATAGTCAGCAAGTTATAATCGTATCCAAAGATCGCTAGCAGCGAATTTCCCGGGGTGCGGCCAGGTTCGTCTCCATTTTGCCAGTTGACAAAATACTGTTGTCGCTGAAATTCCTTTAGAGCTGGATTGGGCGCTGCGGGCGTCTTCAGCGGGAAATTATGATCTCAAACGAGCGACCATCACCTTTCGGCGGGCGGCCTTTCAGCCAGCCGCGGCCGCCGGTTAACGAAGATACACTGAAGTCCGGCCAGGTGCAGATTGAGCGAAAAACCTTCATTTTCACCCTGAAGGAGAATCCGCGCGGAAAGTTCCTGCGCATCACCGAGGATGTCGGTGGACGACGCGACAATATTATCATCCCCGCCACCGGGCTGGAGGATTTCAAAAAGCTGCTGGAGGAAATGGTAAAAGCGGCAAACGAGATTCCGGCAAAGTCTCAATAGACCCAGGAGTAGGGAAGAGCATCCGGATTGAAGATCAGATAATTTTCCGTGCTTGTGCGGAGTGGGTTTATCTCTGCGCCATGGCTTTCTTCCCCAGCCTAACCCGCGGCGCGTCGCCCCAGAGACCTTCCAAATTGTAATGTTCACGGATGTCGCGCCGCATGATGTGGACGATCACGTCAAAATAATCCAGCACCACCCACGCCCCGTGAACCGTGCCGTCCACCGCGCGTGGGCGCACGCCGTGCTCCTCGCGCAGCCGGTCGGAGATTGCATCCACGATGGCGCGTAAGTGTGGCTCACTCGTGCCGGACGTGATGACGAAATAATCCGTCACCGACGACAATTTGCGCACGTCGAGGATGACGATGTTTTCCGCCTTTTTATTGTCCGCGAATTCGCGGCAAAGCCGGGCAAGTTTTCTCGAATCCATAGTTGCCGGAGTAAATTTAACCATGGATTACGCGGATGACACGGATATTTTTGCAGCTTGAGTCCTTCCGCGGCCTTTGAACGTTTTCAAAGATAAAGGTTCGCCACGCGAATTGCCTCTGCCACGGGTTGCGGCACGAGGGAATTAATCGGCAAACCCGCTTTCACCCGCGCGCGAATTTCTGACGACGACACGCCCAACGGAAAGCCTTTAAGGGTTCGGCCGCGAAATGGGGGCGGGAAATTGGCCGGCGCCCCGCCAGGTCGCGGGATCGCGACAAATTCTGCAAGTCTCGCCAATTCATTGGCGTCGCGCCATTCGTTGAGTTTCGCCGCGTTGTCCGCGCCGATGAGATAGAACAATTCTGCGTGCGGGAATCGCCGCGTGTAATCGCGCACAGTTTCGATCGTATAGGAAATGCCACCGCGCCCGATTTCCTGTTCGTCAATTTCGCAATTCGTTTTGCCGGCGAGCGCGAGCCGGAGCAATTGCAGGCGAACAAGTGCTGGGACCGGCTCGTTTTCCGGTTTAAATGGTGACTGTGCCGCCGGAATGAAAAACAGCCGGTCCAATACAAGTTCTTCCACGGCCGCCTGTGCAACCAGCAGATGGCCGAAGTGAACGGGGTCAAATGAACCGCCCAATAAACCGATTTTCATGTTTTCTCAACAACACCGCCGCACACCATTAAACCGTTGTTCCGTAACTTCAACGTAAATCTGCTGGGCACTCGCCGGATGGCATTTGCAGACCGCTTGTGCCTGCAGGTGGGCGCGTTCCAGATGCGATTCGCCGGACAATTCCCTGGCCAACGCCAGCGTAATCGCCGCCGCACCGGCGGCCTTACTCAGATCGGGACCGGTTTCTTTCAGCGCATAATCCGACAGCCAGACCGGCTCGGTTTCGTGTAACACCGCCGGCTTGCGCGCCGACAACAGAAGAATCCACTCCCGCGCGCTCAGGAATATAATTGCCGAGACCAGCACCAGGAAAATTCCGGCGACCACGGCGTCCAGAACGTTGTTGAAATACAGCATGCGGTCTTGCGGCAACTCTTCGAGCGCCGCTTCTGCTTCAGCTTTTGCTGCCGCGATTCCGGCATTCCTGGCTTCCGCACTCTCCCTTGCGGGAATGAGTGGCCCCATATGAAACATCGGCCCTTCAATTTCGTGGATTCTGTTGTCCAATCGGTGCGCCTGCGCCAGAAATCCGATACGTGGGTCCGAATGAAAAATTTTCTGCACGCCCGCCGTGAAGGTTACTGCCACCAGCCAGACAAGTGGGATCAAAGTAATGAGCGCAAATGCCGGCTTGCCTGATTTGGGAGGGACAGCGTGTCGCTGTCCCAAATCTTCTGCTGTTTGGTTTTCAATTTGGGGCGTCGGCACGCCATCCCTCCCGAGTTGCATTTTCAAAATGATCGTTGTGGCCAGGCAGAGGGCGATGGCGGCGAGCATCTGGTTGGCAATGCCGAACAGCGGCCAGAGCGAGTTGATGCCGCCCAGTGGGTCGCGCACCCCTTGAATCAGAAAATAACCCCAGGCACCCACCATCAGCATGGCGGCGATGGGAACCACGCGGTAATTTCTCCGGTCACCAAGCGGTTTCCAAACGCGGCCGAGGATGCCCTGAATCAGATAACGGCCGACGCGCGTGCCTGCGTCCACGGTGGTCAGGATGAACAGCGCCTCGAACATGATGGCAAAGTGATACCACAGGTCGAGCCACCGGCCATTAGTGACACCGGAAAAAATCTGCGCCATGCCGACCGCGAGCGTGGCCGCGCCGCCAGTGCGGCCGAACAATGTCTTCTCGCCAAGTTCACCTGCCAGCGAGTTCATGTGCTCGGTGGTCACTGGAAATCCAAGCGCGCTGACCTGGGCTACCGTCATAGCCGGATCGCTTTTGATGTTCATGCTGAAATACACGCCGGGCTCCAATGCGCAAGCGGCGATGAGGGCCATGATGGCGACGAGGGATTCACAACACATCGCCCCGTAACCAATATGCCGCGCATAGCTTTCGCGCGTGATCATTTTCGGTGTCGTGCCGCTGGCAATCAGCGTGTGAAAACCGGAAATCGCGCCGCAGGCTATAGTGATGAAGCAAAACGGGAAAACTTTCCCGGCGACGACCAGGCCGGACCCATTGATGAATTGAGTGAACGCGGGCAATTGCAGGTTGGGCAGCACAAGCAAAATACCGCAGGCAAGAGCAAAGATCGTCCCGAGCTTCATAAACGTGCTGAGGTAGTCGCGGGGCGCGAGCAGCAGCCACACCGGCAGGCTGCTGGAGACGACACCGTAAACAATGATCACCCAGGCCACGGTTATGGCTTTCAACATGAGGAGTTGGTTGCTCAGGTTGGAAAGCGGCTCGGAGGTGAACAGCGCGTGTACGGCAGCGAGCGGTTGCATCACAATTTCGGGAACCTGAAAACCGGAATAAACGAGCTTGCCGCCCCATACCGCCAGCAGCAAGAACGTAATGCCGAACACCGAAGCCTCCAGGACCTTGCCGATGCGCACGAATCTCAAGTAAAAACCCATCAGCACCGCGATGGGAACAGTCGCGCCGACCGTGAAAATACCCCACGGACTCTCCGCGAGCACCTTCACTACCACGAGGGCGAGAACGGCAAGCATAATGACCAGAATCGCCAGGATCGCCAGCATCGCGATGAAACCCGCCCGCGAATTCAGTTCCTCCTTGACCATCTGTGCGAGTGACTTGCCGTCGCGCCGGATCGAACAGAACAAAATCACAAAATCCTGCACGGTGCCGCCGAGCACCGCCCCGATCAAAATCCACAACGCGCCCGGCAGGTAGCCGAATTGCGCCGCCAACACCGGCCCGACCAAAGGTCCCGGCCCGGCAATCGCCGCGAAATGATGGCCGAAGACAATGAACTTATTGGTCTTTACGAAATCCCGACCATCATCGTGGACCACACAGGGTGTGGCACGGCGGTCGTTGAGTGCCAGCACACGCGCCGCAATCCACTTTGAATAGAACCGGAATCCAATAGCATAGGTACAAATCGCAGCGAGAAGAACGTGACCGGAATTGATCGGCTCGCCGCGCCGGAACGTGAGTGTCGCATAAGCCCACGCACCGGCCAGAGTGAACAAAAGCCAAAAAATCCCCACGGTAAATTTCCTCAGGTTTGGCATTGCGGATAGTGTTCGTTTTACGCCAATTGTGCCGTCTCCGACAGAAAAATCTGGTATGGTAATGGCCGTTCCGGTATTGCCAGCCGGACACGGCATGACAACGCGAATGCAAATCGGTCATTGGATTCTGGCCTTTGCGTTGGTCGCGCTGCCGTTTGCCGCAACCTATGCGCTGTATTATCCCGACGAACGCCATTACACCGACGGCGCATTGATGATGCTGAAGCAAGGCAATTGGCTGGTGCCCCATACCGCAACCGGCGCGCCGCGTTTCGAGAAACCGCCGCTGACCTATTGGCTGGTCGCCGCGAGCTATGCGATGTTTGGCACAGGCGTGCTCACGTCGCGTCTCCCGTTCCTGTTGGCAAGTTGCGGAGCCCTCTGGCTGACGTACCGGTTGACACGACGGTTGACGGGTAAAACCGAAATCGCGCTGCTTGCCGCGGTCATTTTGTTATCGCATCCCCAATTCTTTCTCTGCTCCATCCGGTCCATTCCCGACGCATTGCTGGTCTTTTTCATCACCTTGAGTGCCTATGGATTTTTGCGGCTGATCGCACTCGAAGAGTTTACGGTCGGGGCATTCTGGATGGCCTACGGCGGCGCGGCCGGGGCCGCCTTAAGCAAAGGCTTGCCGGGCGCGGGGATCATATTGTTTGCCTGGGCTTTTGCCTTCTGGCAGAAACGCGATTGGGGGGCAGTAAAAAAAATCATCCACGGGCCAAGCCTCGCTGTGGCGGTCGTTTTGGTTGCCGGCTGGTTTGGTTATATCTTCTGGTATCGAGGCGCCAGGGCGTTAAATACGTTCTTTGTGGATCAGGTGACAGGCAACATTCACGGTCACTTGTGGTCGCCGATCGAGCGCGTGCTGTTGTTCGCGCTGATTTTGATCTTCAATTTTTTGCCATGGAGTGCCACGGCGGGAGAATGGCTCGTGCGGAAGCATGGCAGAATAACAGGCGACGTGCCGCCACTTGCGCGAAACTTCCTGCTGGCCTGTGTGGCGCTGATGATTGCCTGTTTTGCATTCGGCGAAGTCATTTCATTACGCTATTTGCTGCCGGGTGCGCCATTGCTGGCCGTGCTGCTGGCCGACTGTTTACAAAGTACTGAGGGTGAACCGCTGTTTTTTTCGCTCCGGCGAATTTTGAAAGTTGTCCTAGTGGTGCTGGTACTGGCGGTGGCGACCGCGTATTTCATCGATTATCAATGGCCCATGGCGACGATTCTGCTTGCGTTGCCCTGCGGTTTGATTCTGATTGGCATTGCCATTCTCGGGTCAGGCGCCCGGTGGCGCAAGGCTGTTACTGCGCGAGAAGCGTTGGGTCTGGGGATTTTGACCGGGTGGCTGATTTTTCTGACCGCCGCGATGCCGATACTTTTGCCCGACCGCGCCCAACAAATCGCAAAAACCCTGCGGCAGTCGCAAACCGATCCATCGGATCCGGTGTTGCTGATCGGCGATGTGAAGCTGGCGAGCCGGGTACGGGTGTTGCTCGGCAAAGGCTGGACGGTAGTACAGACCAACACGTTGGTTGCGGTCGCTGCGATGGATTACACGCGCGTTTTGATTACAGAAAAAGAGGCGAGTGAATTCAGTGACCATGGCTGGGCGGTTCAAACCGCGGCCATCAGTTTTAAGATACCACCGCGCGGTGAATTATGGGAAGCCTTGAAATCGAATCGGCTCCGAGAAACGCTTGCGCGTCATGCGCAAAAAATCTGCCTGGCGACCCACGAATAGCCGATTACGCACGGGGCCTACAACTCCCCAATGGTCGCTTAACATTTCATTTTGTGAGCAATTTCCGCACGTCCACCGCTTCCATACCCGCAGCGCGAATGGCCTGCAAGCCCAGGTCGGTGTCTTCGTAGCCGCGGCAAAATCTTGGATCCACACCAATGCGCCGCGCGGCCTCGATGAAAATGTCCGGTGCGGGCTTTTGGTTTTTCACCATTTCGCTCGTCACGATGGCATCGAAGAGATGCCGGATTTTCAAATGGTCAAGCACCATACTGATGATTCTTTGTGTCCCGCCGGACGCCACCGCCATGGGAAGTTTACCGTGATTTGCCTTGGCGATTCCCAGGACGGCATGAACCGGCTCAACCTGTGGTAATAGCGGCAGATAAGCTTCCTCTTTTTCATGCGCGACGGCGATGTGGTCGAGCGAACGGCCCTGCTCCTGCGCAAGTAATTTCAAAATATCGCGCGAAGGGATGCCGCCAGTGGCATAAAAACGGTCTTCCGGAAAGTGGAGGTTGTGGCGCTGGGTGACCAGTTGCCACGCGTGCCAGTGCAGCGGCATCGTGTCGGCCAGCGTGCCGTCACAATCAAAAACGAGTCCTCTAATGTGCGATGGCAAATTCACAACTTCAGCGCAGCGAGTTTATCCTCCAAATCGTGCGCCATAAGCGGCTCGATGATGCCATCCAAACCGCCTTCCATCACGGCTGGCAGATTGTAAAGCGTCAGCTCGATGCGGTGGTCGGTTACGCGGTTCTGGGGAAAATTGTAGGTGCGGATGCGTTCATTGCGTTCACCGGTGCCGACCTGTGCCTTGCGCTGGGCAGCGTATTTCGCGTTTTCCTCGGCCGTCCTCCGATCGAGCAGACGCGAGCGCAAAACTTTCATTGCCTTGGCCTTGTTCTTTTGTTGCGAACGTTCGTCCGCGCAACGGACAATCAAGCCGCTTGGCCGGTGTAAAATCTGGACGGCTGAATCCGTGGTATTCACGCCTTGGCCGCCCGGGCCTGACGCACGGCAAACGGTAATTTCCAGTTCCTCCGGCTTGATTTCAATGTCCACTTCCTGTGCTTCTGGCAAGACGGCAACGGTACAGGTGCTGGTATGGATGCGGCCCTGTGCTTCGGTTGCGGGCACGCGTTGAACGCGATGCACACCACTCTCGTATTTGAGACGCTTGAAGACGTCCGTGCCCGTCACGGAGAAAATGATTTCCTTGAAACCGCCGAGGTCGGACGGGCTGGAATCCAAGGTTTCGACCTTCCAGTTGCGCGCCTCGGCATAGCGTGTGAACATGCGGTAAAGATCTGCGGAAAATAGTGCGGACTCCTGTCCGCCCGCGCCGGCGCGAATTTCGATGATGGTATTGCGCGAATCCGATGGATTGGGCGGCAAAATGCCGAATTGGATTTGCTGCGCCCACTTTTTTCCCTCCGCTTCCAGCCGCGTGGCTTCTTCACGCGCCAGTTGGGCCAGTTCGGATTCTTGCGGTTCATTCTTGAGCAGGGCGCGGTTTTGTTCCAGGTCCGCTATCGTTTTTAAATAATTTTCTCCGTCCGCCAGCAATTCCTTGAGCCGGGCGTATTCGCGGGATAATTCCTGGGCGCGTTGCAGGTTGTCGAACACTTTTGGGTCGTTCAGCAAGGCTTCGACTTCGACAAAGCGTTTGCGGAATTTTTCGATGTGCGGACGCAGGTCCATCCGGGATCTAAATTTGGGGTTGACGATTTATGCGTCGACTGACGGGCCTCAATGGCAAATATTCCAGCGGTTGCATGGCGGAATGGAAATCGCCCCAATCCCGAAAGGCGGGATGGGGGAAGGCACCCATTGAGAAGCTACTTTCGTTTCTTCTTGGTCGTGGCGGCTGCTTGAGCGGCCTGCGTTTTGGCGAGGCGCTGCTGGAATTTATCGACTCGCCCGGCGGTGTCCACGAACTTTTGCTGGCCGGTGTAAAACGGATGGCAGACGTTGCAGATACCCACAATGATCACGGGCCTGGTGGAGCGGGTCTTGATGACGTTGCCGCAGGCACAACGGATTTCCGCGTCCACATATTTCGGATGAATGTCCGTCTTCATAAAAAGGAGCGCAAGGTTATCATGAACGAGTGGGATGACAAGAGTGAAGTTGCGGGGGGCTACACGCCACCAATCCAGGTGCGGTCCTCCCAAACGGCCTTAAGTGAAGTCAGATTCCGCGAATCCAGAACGTTCTTGGCGGCGGAGAGCAATTTGCCCCGCCGTAAATTGTTCCAGGCGTCGCTGGCGCTTATGGCTACGAATTGGAGCACGCTCGGGTCGCGATAACAATCAATCATGCACCGCGTGCAGCCGTCCCGAATGAGTTTCGAATCGTCCCACTCATGGACTTTGCAGATCGGCCTTTCCCAGAAATGGCAGCGGTAAAGGTCAAGGTTCCAATCGAGGTAAAAATACTTGTGCCCGCCGAGGCAACCGAATTTTTCCCGCTCGCCACGCAGATGCCGTTGCATTTCGGACAACGATTCCGTCGGATTTACAACCGGAAAACGGCTGTGCTGTTTCAGTCGCTTGATCTTTTCAAAAACTTCGACCAACTCATCTTTCGAGTAATTCACCAAACCACTGTCGCTGAAGCTGAGATAACTACTGGCCAGCGAGGTGAGCGGATAGCTGAAGGTGCAACTGTTGAAGCCAAGCGTTTCGAGAAAGGCGGGCAATCTGTCATAGTCCTCTATCAACCGGCTCGCCGTAATGCTGGCGGTGGTCTGGATACCAGTTGACCGGAAAAATTCATTGGCCCGCCGGATCTTTTTGCAGACGTCCGGCAAACCCCGGTTCTTTTCGTGCTTGATTGCGTCATGCGCGTCAATCGACATGATAACGCTGCTCAAGCCGTCGATCGCGAAGCCGCGCATATTATCTTCAGTCCAGAGCCCGCCGTTGGTGCAAATCATCGGATGAATACCACGCTCAGCCGCATATCGTGTCATGGCCCGCAAATCGCGATGCACCATCGGCTCGCCCCCGACGAATAGCAGGTAGCCGATATGATTTTTTATTGCAATGTCAATGGCGTCACAGGCTTCGGCCAGGCTAACACTGCGCCGGGCCTTGGGATCAAATTTCGACCGGGCGAATCCGCAAAAATCGCAATCCGCGTTGCAGATATTGGTGATGGCAAACTGCAGATAACCCGGGCCGCCGTGTGTGAGAATCTCGCCAATCATTTTGAGCGTGCCTTTTGGGGGCCGCAGATTCGCTTTCGCCGAATCGGGCGCGAGCGAGACCGGCGAGGCGGTCGTGGCTACAGGCGGATTTGTCACCGTTGAAGCGTTGCTCATTTTAAACTATGGTATTATGCGTGCAGTTACGGGTGTGGGCAAACTTTCTTTCGCTCATGACAATGTTTCGTCGTTGATTTTCGTTTTGCGTCATTCACACAAAAAGTCTAACGTCTGCGAGGCTTGTCCGGTGGTGTAACGGTAGCACTAGGCCCTTTGGAGGCCTCTGTCCTGGTTCGAATCCAGGCCGGACAGCCATTGCCTACAAGTCATCAGCCTCCGGCTCAGGGGAAGTACAAACTCCATCCTTGGGCTGTTCAGTATTTTCTCCATTGCTTGCACCCCAGCGCTTCAGGCACACCATCAGGATGCTGATATCCGCCGGTGAAACGCCTGAAATACGGCTGGCTTGGCCGACAGTTGTCGGGCGAATGTTTGAAAGCTTTTGGCGGGCCTCGAGTCGCAGGCTGGGTACCGTTGAGAAATCAAATGAATGCGGGATTGCCTTATCCTCCAGGCTTTTAAATTTCTCAATCTCAGTCTCCTGACGCTCGATGTATCCAGCGTACTTGATAGTAATTTCGACCTGCTGAATTACTTCGTCGGACAGAGCGTAATTTCGATTTGGCAAGGTTTTATAAGTGACTTCAGGTCGAGAAAGGATTTTAGCCAAAGGCATACAATCATAATATGTTGTGTATAAACGGTTTATCTCTATTGTAGTCGCCTCTTGTTTTTCCTTGAATTTATTGAAGTTGTGATCTGGCAATAAAGCGAGTTCATGGCCGATTTCTGAAAGCCGGAAATCCGCGTTATCTTGGCGAAGCAAGAGGCGATACTCAGCACGAGACGTAAACATCCGGTAGGGCTCAATTGTTCCCTTTGTCACCAGATCGTCTATTAAAACACCGATGTACGCCTGGTGACGGCCAAGCACAAGAGGGGTGAGGCCTCCGACTCGACGTGCGGCGTTTATACCGGCTATGAGTCCCTGTGCGCCAGCTTCTTCATACCCTGATGTGCCATTGATCTGACCAGCGAGGAAAAGATTATGGCATACCTTTGTCTCCAATGACGGATGCAATTGTGTCGGGTACGAGAAATCGTATTCAACAGCGTAAGCCGGTCTTAGGATTTCGGCATTTTCACATCCAATGATCGAGTGAACGAGTTCGTACTGGACATCAAATGGCAAGCTCGTGGAAAATCCATTCACATAAAACTCATCGGTTTCGATGCCTTCAGGCTCGAGAAAGATTTGATGCCTTTCTTTATCGGGGAATTTGACGATTTTATCTTCGATCGACGGGCAATACCTGGGCCCGACACCTTCGATTATGCCTGAGTAAAGCGGTGATTTGTGGAGGTTGTCGCGGATAATGCCGGCTGTTTTGTTTGTCGTAAATGTTATGAAACAGGGTAGTTGTCCATTTAATCTGTAAAGGATTGAACCGGGTGGATACTTGCATTGTGAGTACTTGCTTTCCTCGGACCTCAAACGTGATTGTTCCACGTGGAACAGATCGTCCTTCCAAAAGGTGAAATACGGGACTGGTTCGTCTCCACGCTGAGTTTCAGTTTTTGAAAAATCAATTGAGCGGCGCAATAGACGTGGCGGGGTTCCTGTTTTCAGTCGCCCCAGCTCAAGTCCGAGATCCCTGAGAGACGATGAAAGGTCCATGGCAGCTGCATCACCTGATCGGCCTCCAGGTTGTCGATTTGACCCAATATGCAATAGACCTCGGAGAAAGGTTCCCGTGGTAATGACTATAGTCTTTCCAAAATATTGAACGTCCAATGTAGTCTGAATTCCAAACGCGACGCCGTCCTTTTGGAGTATTCTAGATGATTGCCCTTGCTTTACGTCGAGATTTTGCTCCGACTCGCATATCCACTTTAGCCTGAATTGGTAAGCTTTCTTATCGCATTGTGCTCGTGGTGCCCAGACTGCAGGGCCCTTCTTTGTGTTTAACATTCTGAATTGCAGACCCGTCATGTCCGTCGCTTTGCCCATCTCGCCGCCCATTGCATCGATTTCCCGTGCCAAATGGCCCTTCGCCAAACCGCCAATTGCTGGGTTGCACGACATCTGGCCAACGGTATCAACATTGATTGTCAAGAGTAGGGTCTGACAGCCCATACGAGCTGCGGCAAGCGCTGCTTCGACCCCGGCATGACCGGCGCCGACGACAATCACGTCGTATTGCTTTGGGTAGATGAACATGAGTTAAGGTGCGGCCCTAGATCAGCGGGAGTGATGACCTTAGCGAATTTTGGTGAAATCGTTTGTGCAGGAACACAACAAATGGTTTCTTGAACGTAGCATACATCGCCTATTACATTATCGTTATCGTTAAGCAACTAAACTACAGAATTGTGCAATTCATAATTGATGTAACGTTATTTGAGTTGGTCGACATTTTCAAAAGCTGATCAGAGGAAAATGTGCTTCTCTTAAATGTGTGCTCGGCGAAAAGAGTTGGAAGAGAGGCGGAGAATCGGAAGGTGGCATGTATGGGTCTCACGCGGCGCGGATCTTGGGCCGACATTAGCAGCGAGGGCGAATGTGTTGAATTCACGTTGGTGGGATCGGTATTGAAATTGCATGCCACTATAGGGGCGAGCTTCGGTTGTTGTGAAGCCGAGAATGACAGTTGGGCGCTCCTGGTAGTTTGTTCGGCGCCGAGGGACCGCAGATTGACGGATAGCTGGGGTTGAACTAGGTGAATGGTGAAGAGCGCAGATCCAGGAACTGTGGAGTCGGGATTCTCAGTTTCGAGGAAGATTGACTCGGTTGTATTCATGCGGGCTCAGGGAATATATCCGAGAAATAATGCCGCGCTACTTGCAATGTTGAGAGCCGAGGAGAGGATTTCTGTGTGGAGCCAGAGTTGCAAAGCGAATGTTGGCGGCCAACCGCGGGCGTAATATAAAGAGTTTGGGTTCGCTTGGAGGAATCAAGTTTCGAATCCCTCATAAAATCAGGACAACGCCCGGAATACCTTGCGAGAAAGCACGACGAAATAATAACGTACGTCTGCGATTTCGCAATAGGCAGAGCGTTTGAGACTTTACGTAGAGGAGGCCCGGCGAAGGGAAAGGCGGGTCGGTTTGCTTACTGGGCCGGGAGTGAAACGATGACTGTCGTGCCGTGATTGAGGCGGGATTTGATTCGAACAGTGCCGCGATGCGTGTCGATGACGCGGCCGACAATGGCCAGGCCGAGCCCCGTCCCTTTGGCCTTTGTCGTATTCAAAACAGTCGTGAAGGCGCGGCGTTGCAATTCTTCGCTCATACCTTTGCCCGTGTCTTTGAATTCGAGCGTTACATAGGGCGGGAGGGCGGGGGTGTTGGGCGGGCGGATGGCATGTGATCTGATCGTCAGCCTCCCTCCGTCAGGCATCGCTTCGGCGGCGTTGAGAATCAAGTTTAAAAACGCCTGCTCCAACTGCGGCGCATCCCCGGGCACAGGCGGCAAATCTGCCTGGAGTGCGCGGACGAAGTGAACGTTTTGGTTGGCCAGCTTGTGCCGCACCAGTAAACCGAGTTCGTCAATCAGTTCATTCAAGTTCACCGGGGCCAGGCGAGGTTCGGTCGTTCGGGCAAAAGCGAGAATCCGCTCCACAATCTTGTTTAGATGCTCGATCTTTGCTTCTATCAATCGTGCGTCCTTAGCGCGGGGGTCGCCTACGGAAAATTTCAAATCCAACGAGTGATACAGGAGCTTCATTACGGTGAGCGGATTGCGAATTTCGTGTGCGACTTCAGCAGCGAGGAAGCCGAGCGCGGATAGTTTTTCGTTTTGTCGCAGTTGTTCCTCAACGTCGACGGTGCGCTCGTACAGCCGCGCTTTTTCAATGGCAATGCCGGACAATTCGGCCAGGGCGCTCAAAATACGGACTTCCTCGTTTGAAAAATTGTATGGCCGGCCGGTGTAGACATTCAATGCGCCAGTGACTTGCCCGGCAAACATCAGGGGGACGCTCAATAACGATACCAAGCCTTCCCGTCGCGCAACGTCGATATTCTGATAACGGCTGGAGGTCTGGACATTCTCCACTTGAAGGGGCTTTTTCCGGCGTACGACGACGCCGAGCAAGCTGTCTTCAACACTCAGACGCGGTTTGTTAAGGTATGCGTCACCCGCGCCGTAGCTGGCACGCAGGTTGAGCCACTCGCCAGTTTCGTCAATCATCATCAGCGAGCACATCCGGGCGTGCATGAGCAGGCACGCCTCACGCGTCACGACACGCAGGGCCTCGTCCAGATTCAGTGTGGAATTGATCGTCCGGCTCACGCTTGCAAGCGATTCAAACAAGCCCGCCTTCAGCCGTAATTGTTCATAAAGCCATGTGTTGTGAATCACTTTCGCCGCCTGGATTGCAAGCTCCTGGAGCAACTCCTGGTCGTCCGGGCTGAAGGCATTCTTTCGATCCGAATCCACATTCAGCACCCCGCGAACCTCGCCGTTGACTTCCAATGGCACGGCCAATTCCGAGCGTACCCCGCGCCGCACGGCAACATAACGCGAATCCTGTGCCACGTCACCGACCCGCGCCGGCTTGCCGGCGCGCGCCACCCAGCCGGTAATGCCTTCGCCGACGCGCAACTTGAGCCGCGCCGCCGATGTCGGCAGATTTTGTGAAGCGTGGATTTCCAGAAGACCGGTCGTGGGGTTGATCAAGATAACCGAACCGCTCGTGGCTCGCATGAGCCGCACCGCTTCGCTCACAATCAACTGTAACGCCTCCTGTGGCTCCAGCGTCGAGTGGATGACATTACTGACCTGATACAGCAACTTGAGTCGCTCATGGCGCGACATCAGTTTGGCAGACTCGTCGTTCACAGTTGAAGCATGATTTCATCGCACCCGCGCCGTCAGCACCAGGCCGGTTGCGCCGAATACCAGGTTGGGCAGCCAAGCCGCCAGCCACGGAGGCAGACGCCCGCCCAAACCCAAGGCCAGTCCGACCTGTTGAAGCACAAAAAAAGTAAAACAAATAAAAATACTGCCGGCGACACCAAAGAATAGATTGCGACGCCCAGAAGGCGCTCCAAACGGGATCGCAATGAGCACTACGATCAGACAGGTCCACGGCGCGGCCAATCGTCCGTGCAGCTTCGTCAGCAGCCAGCTCGCGTCAGCGTGCGGTAAATTGGGATGCAGCCTCAGGTACGCAACGATGTCAGCAAGCGGAATGTCGGGTCGGCGGGAAGAGCGGAAACCCCGATATTCGTTGATTTTGAGTTCGCTCAGGAATTCCTTTGGCGTTTCGCCAAATTCGGGCATCGGCAGGACATTGGTTTTGGTTTGAAGTGATGGCAAAAACTGCGCGTTGGTGTTGACTTGCACAAATTCCTTCGCACTGAAGAATGTCCACACACCATTGGTATAAACGGCGCGATCCGCTTTCAGTTGCCGGACAGAGCCGTCCGGCAGGTTCCAGCTTACTATCGGATTGAGCATCTCAGTTGACTTGACACGGTATTCGCTGAAATGCCAAAGGCGATGTTCGCGAGTGTTGACAAAATCGGTAAAATGATTTTGCAATTCAAAGTCACCTGATTTTTGCACATAGCGCTTTAAAATATGGTTTGCCCACTCCGTGTTGCGTGGCACGAAAAATTCATTTAATACGAACAATACGACGCTGGCGAGGGTACCAATGATTAAATAGGGCACGCAAACCCGCCACAGGCCTACACCGGCCGCGCGCATGGCGGTTATTTCATTGTGGCGCGCATGCTGAGTGAGCGTGTACAGCAGAGCCAGTAGCAGCACGATCGGCAGCGCTGTCACAATGAATTCCGGCGTCATCGCAAAGTAATACTCAATGATGTCCAGCGCGTGAAGTTTGTCGTCCTGAAATTCTGAGAGACTTTTGAAAGCGTCGAAGGAAATCCAAAAAATCAAGAAGCCGCCCAGGCAATACGCGAGCGGCGCGAGCAGTTCGCGGAACAGATACCGGTCTAATAACCGCATTGTGCGGGCAGGGTAAGCGGCGGAGCTTGGCCGGGGCAAGTTTCGATATGGTGGGTTGGCCGGGACTCGAACCCGGGACCAACGGCTTAAAAGGCCGCTGCTCTACCGACTGAGCTACCAACCCCAACAACCATTTATATCTTAAACCCGGGAGTTGAACCCGGGGCCAACCCCGAAAGCCTTCGGGGTTGCTCTACCGACTGAACTACCGACCCTCTGGAGCGTGGCAAACTAGTGTGTCGCACCCGCGGATGCAAGATTTTACCGCCGCGCGAAAATGCGGTTTTCGCTTTTATTTCCCGCCTTTGCTGCGGTAAATTGCGCGCATCAAAACCGCCACCCGCGTAAAATTTTGGGGCGTGCGCGGCTCGATCCCCACTCCGGGACCGGCTACCGTGCGCTATGGCGGTAATACATCCTGCGTCGAATTACGCTCGGGCGACAGCATTATCATCCTGGATGCCGGTTCCGGCTTGCGCGCGTTAGGTCGCGCGCTACTGACGGAATTCAAGAATCAACCATTGAGTCTGACAATGCTGCTGACGCACACGCACTGGGACCACATTCAAGGGCTGCCGTTTTTTGCGCCGCTTTATGATCCGCGCTGCCGCTTGCGAATTTTGAGCGGTGAGGGTGCGCGCGAAGGTCTGGTCAACGCGCTGACCGGCCAGATGGAGAGCACGTATTTCCCCGTGCCGTTCGCTGAGCTGCCCAGCAACATCGAAATTGAGGAACTCAAGGATTTCAACCTCAACATCGGCTCAGTCTGCGTCCGGGCGAAGCGCGCGCACCATCCCGGCCTTTGCGTCGGGTACGGATTGTCCACGCCCGATGGCCGCGTGGCGTTTTTCCCCGATGCCGAATCTCGCCGAGGCGGCAAAGACCCAGAAATGATCGAATTCCTGCGCGATGTGGACGTGCTGATTCTTGATTCGCAATATGATTTGGCGGAATACAAAAAGCACATCGGCTGGGGACACGGCTGCGTGGACGATGCGGTGGCGCTCGCCGTGAAGGCGGGGGTCAAGCGCCTTTGTCTGTTTCACCACGACCCGGACCACGATGATAAAAAAATTGACGACCTGGTCAGGCACGCACGCCGACTCCTGGCCCGGCATCGGACCAAACTGAAAGTGGAAGCCGCCCGCGAACTGCAAACGATCGAGTTGCCGGTCAAACCCGTTTCTCGCCGTAGTTAATGGACATGGCACCGCCGAGCAAATTGATGACGCGCACGTTCGCGAGCTTCAAGGCGCGCATCTTGGCCGCGACGCCCGCCTGTGCCGGATAATGTTTCAACGATTCGAGGATATAAGCATAAGCTTGCGCATTACCACAGAAAATCCAGCCCACCAGCGGCACGGAGATTTTAAGGTGCGCAAAAAAACTCGCCCGCCAGATGGCGTTCGGCGGTTTGCCGAAATCCAGGACGACGAGCCGGGCACCCGATTTGGCAACGCGGTTCATTTCAGCCAGACCCGCCTCCCAGTTTGTCAGATTGCGCAGTCCGTAACCGACCGTGACAATATCGAATGAACGGTCGGCAAACGGAATCTGTTGTGCGTCACCCTGAATGAATTTCAGGTTTGTGATTGGGATTCCAGGATTCTGCTGCCGGCGTTTTTCCGCAATATCGAGCATCGCCGCGCTGAAATCCAAGCCGACCGCCTCCGCGCCACGCTGTGCCAGCGCCAGCGCCAGATCGCCCGTGCCGCAGCACAGGTCCAACACGCGGTCACCAGATTTCACTGCAGCCAGTTCAACGACGCGACGTTTCCAGCGGCGGTGGAGGCCGAAACTTTGCAGGTCATTAAGCAAGTCATAACGCCTGGCAATGGCGGCGAAAAGGTCATTGACCTTTGCGGCGTGTTGCGCACCCGGGGCATAAAAGACATTGCTCACAGGCGCAGTTTAGCATGGCCGATGGGCGGGAAGTCAAAGGGCATAAAATGTGCTTTTCACCACCGAGGCGGTTTGCTATTTCTCGGCTATAAGATTGTTGGGAAATGCGAACTGCGTCTCGATAACGATGTTTTTATGAGTGCTGAAGCCGCATCCGGGACTGTCAAGAAAATATTGGTGGTGGATGATAATGAGATCATCCTTAAAACAGTTTCTTTGAAACTGCAGGGGGCAGGTTATCAGGTTTTCACGGCGTTGGACGGGGCGGAAGCCGTGGCCGCCGCGCGCAAGGAAAATCCCGACTTGATTCTGTTGGACATTGGTTTCCCGCCGGCGGTGGATGGTGTGCCGTGGGACGGCTTTCGCGTCATGGATTGGTTCCACCGGTTGGATTCGGCCAAAAAAATTCCCATCATCATCATCACCGGCAGCGAAGATCCCAAATACAAGGAGCGGGCCACAAGCGGCGGCGCCGTGGCGTTTTTTCACAAGCCCATTGACCACGACGACTTGCTCAAAGTGATCCGTTCAGTGTTGGGTGGTTCGAGCGAGCCGGCCTGAATTCTGTCTTGCAAATTCTGCGGGCTGCGATAATCTTCCCCGCTTTCTGGAAGCGAGCGTAGCTCAGCCTGGTAGAGCATCACGTTGCCAACGTGAGTGTCGAGGGTTCGAATCCCTTCGCTCGCTCCAAGCCATTTTCTGCGACCAACGGTGCCAGACCGAGACAAACCCCGTCAATTACAGGCCCGTTATCACCTTTCACCCCTTCGCTTTTTGCGTCAGCTTGCGTCACGTTTTGACCCTCTTGGACTAAAATCTGTGCGCGTATTTGTGCACACACCCCAAGACCCGGCAGGTTCTTGATCGAATCGTAAATCGGCAACTGCGCTTCATCCGTATAGCCGTCAGTTTGCCGAATGCTTTTATGCCGCATTTGCTTTCTCACAAAATTGTCAGGCATGCCGTTTTTCCGCATGAAGGTGGCAAACGCATAGCGCAAGCTGTGGAAGTCTGCATAACGTCCTTCACCATCCTTGTAGGCTACGCCAACGCGCTCAGCATCCACCTTGAGTCGTGAGGCGCGTGGAACGCCCTTCTTGAAAACCAAATCCTTTGCCGACCACGTCACCGGGCGATACAGCTTCAACGCTTCCACAATTTCCGACACTAGAACGACCGGCTCCTCTCGTTTGTTTTTTGCGGTCTCGGCACGAACGATGATTTTAGGGATTTTGTCATCAAGCCGCACATCACCCCAAACGAGTTGGCGCAATTCTTCCTGACGCAGCCCAGAACGCGCCGCCGTAAAGTAGATGATGCCACGCGGACCAGAACCTGCAACCAACTTCACCAATTCCTCATCCGTGAACGCCCGCCGCACCCGTTTTTTCTGGCCGCGTTCATCCACCTTCTCAACGTCTTTCAACGGATTCTCCTTCAGGCGCTTGGCCGGTTTCACCATCCAGTTAAGGAAAGAATTCATCCCTTGCAGATAATGGTTCACCGTTCGCGCCGCCAGACTTTGCGTATGACACCAAGCGATGAATGAATCTGCTGTGACCTGATACGGTAGCCTCCAGTGACACTCATTCAGAAGCCGGAGAATCCTTGCCTTCAACAACCGTGCACCCCGTCCTCCTCGGCCCGCGCGCTTCCGCCTCACCAGGTCAGCTTCGTAATCTTTCAGATGTTCCATCAACGGCCTCTGAGCAGCATCACGAACAGGTTTTGGCTCGATAATACCCGCCGTCTCACGTTGCATCTCTTGGAACAACTCCAGACCCTTCTTGCTGGCAACCGAAAACTCATTTACACCAAGCGACTTCCACCGGTCAACCGGCATATCGCCGTACCGATACCGCAGGTAATACGACCGTGTCATGCACAGTTTTCCTTTTTTCCGAAATCGCCGCTTCTCAACCTTGAAAATCATTTGTGCCTCCGACCATCAATATTTGCACCTGGCTCCACCGGAACCGAACGCCACCCAGAATCCTGATGCGCCGCAGCTTGCCGGCGTTAACGAGACGGTCCACAGTGCGCAACGAACAGGCCAGCCTTTCCGCGACCTGTTTCTTACGCAGCAATGAATCATCGCAACCCGGAATCTCTGATTGCATCAGCGCCATGACTCTTCCTCCTCCGTATGCTCGTCGGCCAAGACTTCGTTAACAGCAAGGTCTTTAGGCATACATCTCGTGTATTCGCGATAAACCGCATTATGGTCCGCATCAACATTGTGCTTCTTGAGCCACTCGGCTACTTCCCGAAACGTGAACTTCTTCTGATGACGAAGCACGCTGATGACATCAGCATAATCCCTCAATGGCCGACGGTCTGGTTCCTTTAGAGCCAGTTCAAGCAGACTGTCTGGCGGGGAAGGTTCCACGCGCACGTTAATCGCAAGGGGTGCCGCAGGCTGATGTGCTGCCTCCGTCTTCGCCGGTTGGCCTTTTTTTATTTTGGTCTTTCGCATAAACGTTTACTATAGGAACAAACTAAACGAACAGAACGAACAAGTCAACCAGAAACATAAATAATTATCGGGGCGGCTGGTGCTTAAATTACAAGCACTTACCCACTTTTTACCGGCTTCGGCCATTACCGTTTACGTCTTTTGTGAGCCCCCTTGCAATTTTGGAACCGTGTGGTACACCTTACATTTACTTTGACGTAACGGGCCTTACTTGCTTAACGTGAAGACAATCGTTTAGGAAGTTCCGTTAAAGCATATGCCATCGTACGCCGATAGACTTGAGATGCTTAAAAAGATCGAACGACGGCGCAAATCCAGGGTCTTGCTTTACGTAACTGGCGACCGCCCCGGACTCGAAACCGTAATCCATCAAGAAACCTACGATTTTTTTGTTAACTTGCTTGATGAAATTGGCCCAGTGGACCGGATTTCCTTGATCCTGTACACCAGAGGCGGAAGCACGCTAGCAGGCTGGGCGATTGCAAATTTGATACAGCATTTCTGCGACGAATTTGAGGTCATCATTCCGAGTAAAGCCCACAGCACGGGAACCCTAATGGCGCTCGGTGCCAAACATATAGTGATGACAAAGCAAGCGACCATCGGGCCGATAGACCCCTCAGTCAACAGCCCCCTCAATCCTAATATTCCTGGCGCAGCTCCGAATGCACACGTTCCCGTCAGCGTCGAGGCCGTAAACGGCTTCATCGAATTAGCTAAATCCAACGCCGCATCACTAGATGGTCATGCCGTTAAGGATTTACTCATACAACTATCCGAAAAAGTCCACCCGCTCGTTTTGGGCGAAGTTTACCGGTCCAAGTCCCAAATCCAGATGTTAGCTACCAAAATGCTCTCGAAATCCGGAGTTGCAGCAAGCAAGGTGAAATCTATAGTTTCATTCCTGTGTTCTGAATCTGGCAGCCATGATTACACGATCCACAGGCGCGAAGCCATTGACCTTGGCCTCCAGATTGAAAAGCCCATAAACGAATTCTATAAGGAAATAAAAGCTCTGTACGACAATTTCGCCGCCGAACTAAAATTGACCGAAAGATGGAACCCCATAGAGGAAATTGGCACAGAGCCTGAGTTGCATTATAAAAACAAACGCTGCCTTATCGAAACCACCACCGGCGGGTCATACTATTTTTACACGGAAGGCAAATTCTCTAAGGTTAATGCCCAACTACCGTTACCAATGCCTATGCCGATGCCAGTGCCTCCAAACGCTGTACCGCTCGTTCCGATGGGAGTTCAATTTCAAGACAACAGAATATTTGAGGGATGGAAATATGAAAAACCCACTAATCCACAGAGTTCTAACTAGTCCCAACTCAACCATTGTCCACAACATTGGCGTCAACGCCCCTTCAAACTCAAGCGCAGCACGGTGGAGTGGATCAAGCGCAAGCCCAGATTCACTTGGCGCTATCATCAGAGACAGATTTGTTCTGGTTCAAAACACCGAGAACGCTCCCCCTCCTCATACAACCGACGTTGACGAAAATGTTTAAGGCCCCGGCAAGGATTTCCTTGTCTGCCAACGTTTCGGTTTAGGACCAACCTTAATTGCCGGTTTTGCAAGTAGCCGGCCAGAGCCAAGCTTTTAGGGTTCATATTTCGTGTTCACTTCGTTCAAGGTTAAGGTCTGATTGGAAGCGGGGGACCGGAACGCAGTTCCGGCCACTAGCATTCCCGCGTGCCTGGCGCAAAAACCCGTAAGCCAATTATCTTGACTGCGCGGCAAGTTGGAGGCAAAAAGCCATCCAGATGAAAAAAGGCAAACTTCCAATGTTGGTTCCTCCTCCAAAAGTCGGAAGCCCAGTCTTAAGACTCAAAGACGGGAAAAATGTAAAATGGCGGACTTTCGACGAAAAGACTCAAACATTTGAGGTTGAATTGCCAAACGGCGAGGTTTCAAAGGTCCACCGGCGAGACGTTGAAATACCGCCACATCAATGAAAAAAATGACCGTGCAATCAACACACATTCTTATCGTCATTTTCGCAGCGCCCGTACTTTTCACATCTGGCTGTAACTCTGCATCATCGCAATCTGCAAGCCATGAAACCTACGCTACAAAGACCAATTATGTAACTGTGACAAACGTTTTTTCGCAACCTGCACTATCGCTAGATTTGACAAACCGCAATGGCCTTTCGTTGCGAGACGCTCAAGATAAAGCATTGCGTTTAACGCCTGGAATGACGCAGGACGAAATTATATTGTTACTCGGGAAACCCGATGAAACGTCGGCGGGGACTTACGGCACACAGACGCCGCACCCGTGGCAAGGTATATCGTGGCTTTATTTTTGGAAAAAGGACCAAAACACTTTGTTTCTGAGCGCGAAAACATTGAGAATCAATTTCGAGCAGGGGCAGAGTGCTTGGGTGGTCAATAGCTGGCAATGGTATTGACACCCGCGGAACTTACGCTAGCCATTCACCAAGTTGTGACTGGCAGCCAGGGGCCCGGACTCAGTCCGTTCCCCTCGTATTATCACGAATTCAATTTCATGTGATTCACAAAAGGTCCGCACCGCACCCACTGAACCAATCTCCCCCAAGTAACTGCACTGCTCTCGACCCTCAACCGCCGTCAGCAGCCAGCATTCGCCATTCACCCAAACCAAACAAGCTTGCTCACTCGTTTCAAACTTACACATGCAACTCACCTCCTCTCAAATGACCCACTGTAACTGCCCCAACCCTCACCCCTGGACGGTGCTCCAGCCAAAGACCTTCACGAATTCCAATGCTCTTACAGGCGAAATACCACGGGTCAACTTCAGCCCAACCCGTCAGGAAATACCCGTAGAGGAGCACGTCCAAAAAATCTTCCCGCCGTGGCCAGCGCCCTTCGCGTATAAAGAACTCATCATAGCCGTAGTAATAAAGCATAGCCGTGGCTTCCTCCCACCACACCCAATTGAAATTCGGAGAGAAAGCCCAAACCCCCGCCGACTTGATGAGCCTATGAGCCATAGCCAGAATCCTCCGCATTTAAGTTGTATTGCTTGAGCAGGTATTTGGAGAGATACCGCGCCAATGGACGCCACCGCGCCAGTCCCACAGCCCCAGGCTTGCAGTGCACCCGATCCACGCGCAACACCTCACCCCAACCCCGCGCCACCAGCCACTTTTGAAACCAATCCCAATCCAGATAAATATTCACCAACAGATGCAAGTGCCAGGCTCCGCGCTTTTGACGCTCCCACACGCCTAGATACTTACCGCCCCGCCGCCGGACCAGGTCGCAGATACCCCGGAAACGCTTCTTGGCCTCGACTTCATCCTTCAAATTCTCGGCAAAGGTCAGGGTCCAAAGGAACACGTGTGGCCAATACACCAGGCAAAACCTCACCACCGCACACTCAAACGAGAAACGCAGCTTTTTGGTGGTCATCTTCATAACCAACGACCCTCCGTAAAAATTCGTTGTGTAGTCCTTCCAGATGACGGGTGACTCGGTTCATTCCATTTCATTTCATCCACCAAAACTGACTCCATTACATTCCATTCACCGAATCTCCCGTCATATATCAAGTAAAGGGGCCGCCGCCGGGCGGCACGCGCTCCGCGCGTGCTCGCTCCGGCTGGCGGCCACCACGACACTCGACCACCAACACCAGGGACCGACTGAAGCAGGATACTCATGGCACATCCTCCATTGAATTGACGATGGCCAGGATTGCCGCCTTGAAAGCAGCAGGAAGTTTTGACCAGACCGCGACTACTCGCGTCAGTTCAGGTCCAAGCGCGCCTAAAATCTGTGCGCTTATTTGTGTATAGCCCTCTTCAGCAGGTTTTCGAGATGCCTGATTTTGCGTGACTTCTGAATTTTGTGCTGAGGGTTCGAATCCCTTCGCTCGCTCCAGTTCTCCTGATGGTCTTCGTTGTGCTGCCTATCGGCATTTGACGCGCCGCGCGGGAGCAATAAATCCTCATCCGTCATCCCCCATTCAACTTTACATTTGAAACCGCTTGGGTGATGGTAGCTTGCGATGATGTAACTGGTTGGTTATAACCGGCGGGGAACATCGGTATCAATTTGGAACGCCTCATGGCCAATGGCATTGAAGCATTGCAGCGATCGCCTCGCCACGTTGCCCGCTGGCAGAGGGCGCAGCAGGATTTGCTCAAGGGACGATCAGATCTGGCGTTAGATGGTTACCGCGAACTGGTGGAGAAATTTCCGGGCGCGGCCGGGTTGTGGTTTGAATTGGGCATCGCAGCGGGAAAACAATTAGGTTTCGGTCTGGCGGATCAAGCGTTCCAACGCGCCGCCGAATTGGCCCCTCGGGATGTTTCCCTGCTGATTTTGCTCGGCCAACAGTATCACCAACTCAGGCGGCTGGACAAAGCGCGCGCCAGCTTTGAACGGGCGGTGGCCGTGGACCCATCATCCATTCATGCGCAGCTCAGTCTGGCGGATTGGTATGAACGGGAACGCCGGCTGGACGACGCGTGGAATTGTGTTGAAGCGTGTGTTGCCCGCCATTCGCACGATGCGCAGACCTTGTGCGTGAAAGCGCTCCTGTTGCATCGCAAGGGGCGAAATGTGGAAGCAGAATCGCTCTTGCGTGATTTGGTCCAAGGAGAGACGCCAGACCTGAACGTGAAATATTCCAGCCGCCATCAACTTGCCGTCGTCCTGGACGAATTGGGCCAGCATGCGGAAGCCATGCGGTGGCTGGGCGAGGCCAAGGCGGTGCTTCGCCGGACGGCCAACATCCAAAAAATGGAACAGGACTACGACCGCACGACACACCGCCGCGGCGAAGTGCTGGCTGCTTTGACCCCGGAAACGATTCAACGCTGGCGCGGCGAAGCTGCCCCCGCGGCGAATCGCCACCGCCTTGCCTTTTTGGGCGGGCACCCGCGCAGTGGAACAACTCTGCTGGAACAAGTCGTTGGGGCGCATCCGGGAGTTGCCGCCTTTGATGAATCGCTGGCGTTCGTAGAGGAGGTGTCCGAAAAACTTGCCCCGCTGGATGCGCCCCCCGCGTTGACTCTCAAAGCCCTGGATACGCTGACGGCCGCCCAGCGCGCGAATCTCCAGCAACGCTATCTGAACAGCCTTTTGCGGGAAGGCGCGGTGGAACCGGAAGTTGAATTGTTGCTCGACAAAAACCCTTCTCCGACCGCGCTGCTGCACCTCTGGCTGCGGGTGTTCCCCGATTTAAAGGTGATCATTGCTTTGCGCGACCCGCGGGATGTTGTCATCAGTTGTTTCTTCCAGAACCTGATGTTAAACACCACGAACGCGAATTTCCTGAGCCTCGAACGAACGGCCAGGCACTACGCCGATTTGATGGACGTTTGGCTACGGTTGCGGGAATTGGGTGGCTTTGACTGGATGGAAACCCGTTACGAGGACATCGTAGGCAACCTGGAATCCGAGGGGCGCCGGATTACGGAATTTGTGGGATTGGCCTGGCATCCGCAACAAGCGAGCTACTATGAAACCGCACGCGGAAAATTTGTTTTTGCGCCGACTTACCACGACGTCACCCAGCCGGTCTACAGACGGGCGGTTGGCCGTTGGGAACACTACGCAGAAGCGCTGGCTCCGATTCAGGAGCGCCTGGCCCCCTATTGTCGCGTATTCGGTTATGCTTGATGCGCCGGCGCCAACGAAAGTCCGGTCACTGGTAACGCCGCGCATTTCGTCGGGGGCCTGCCAATTATTGCCCGATTAATGGCGAAACCCTCTTGATTTCATTCCCCGCGGTGAGCATCTTTCGGAATGCCTTTGCCGAACGAGCCAGTCACCCTGAACGCCGAGCAAATACGGGAATTAAACCAGAAACTCGCCGACCTGCGCCACGACGTGAACAACAGCTTGTCTTTGATGACGGCGGCAGTCGAGTTGATTAAACGCCGCCCGGAAAACGCCGAGAGCATGTGGAGTACCCTCATCGAGCAGCCGCACAAAATCACCGTGTCCATCTCGCAGTTTTCCCGCGACCTGGAGGCGGCTTTGCGCATCACCCGGCCCTGAGCCGCGCGTCAGGCCAATGGCTTTTGCCTTTAGCCGGAGCCGAACCTGCGACATAATCGCGCCATGGAACGGACTGAGGCGGAGTTGATTGCCGCGGTTCTGCATGGCGATCCCGCGAGTTTCGAGCCGCTGGTTCAAAAATATTCGCCACGCGTCTTCGCCACCGCCCGCCGCTACGCCCGCCGCGAGAGCGAAGTGGAAGACATCGCGCAGGAGGTCTGGCTCAAGGCTTTTGAAAAGCTCAATAGCTTTCGCGGCGAAGCTCCGTTCGAGCACTGGCTGATGCGACTGACGGTGCGGACCTGCTACGATTTTTTGCGCGGGCATCAACGCAGCCGGGAGTCGGCGTTTTCCGATTTAACCAAACCGGAAGCCGACTGGTTGGAACGCTTTGTCGCCCAACCCGAAACTGCCGCCGAGACCGCTGACGCCGCCAAATTGCTCGTCGAACGCGTGCTGGAAAAGCTTTCACCATCAGCAAGGCTGGTCATCACCCTGCTGGAAATTGAGGACTATTCAGTCAAGGAAATTGCCCGGCTTACCGGTTGGTCGGTGCCGTTGGTGAAGGTGCGCGCGTTCCGTGCGCGCGCAGAAATGCGAAAATTTCTTTTGAAAATGGCGACGGAGAAGTATCTGTAACCCGGAACCCCAACCGCCCGTCTGATAAACTGTGGCTGAATGAACATCGCCGAACTGCAAAATAAACTGCTTGCCGCCGCCCGCGCCGATACGCCGGACGACCATGTGCCGTATGCCTTTGAAAAGCGCGTGCTGGCCTTGCTGGCGTCGCGCCCCAGGGCGGACAAGTGGATTTTTTGGACGCGGGGTCTCTGGCAGGCCGCCGCTTCCTGTGCGGCCATTGCCGTGTTGCTCGGCGCATGGATCTTCTTCGACTCGATGGCTTCACCCAATGCCACCGACCTCTCGCAGAATTTCGAGAACACATTGCTGGCGTCCGTGGATCAAGGCGACCAAGTACAGTGAATTCCTGGAAAATTATTCTGGCCACGGTGGTGATTTTTGGCTGCGGCGTGGTGACGGGCGGGTTGCTCGTCAATTACGTTGAACGCGCGCATCCGGAAATCCGCCGCCCGGCGGCCGCGGCACACCGCGACCGGCCCGGTGCCCAGGAATTACCGTTGCCTCGCCCGCAAATGATGAGCCAGCAATTGGTGGAGCAACTGGATGTGGCTTTGCACCTCACGCCGGATCAGCGCGAAAGGGTGGGGAAAATCATCGCCGATGGCCAGGAGCGCAACCGTGATCTGTGGAAGCTGGTCGCGCCCCAAATGCGCCTGGTGATTCAGGACGTGCACCAGAAAATTCGCGCGGTATTGACACCGGAGCAAAGAAAACAATTCGAGGAATTGATGAAACAGCTTTCCCCGCACCGGCCGCTGGCGTCCACAAACGCGCCTGCCACGATGCTAACGACTAATCCGCCGCCCGATTCGGCAACGAATGTTGCACCCCGGAGCTTCTGAGGTTTTTATTTTTCCGCCAGCAACGCGCGGATTTTTTCCCACAGCGTTTCCGTGATCGTCTCCACGGAACGGTTGCCGTCCACAATGGTGAAACCGTAGGTCTTCTGCAACTGGCGGAAAACCGCCTGCATCGCCATCTGGTATTTCAGGAAGCTGTCGAACATGTCGCGCGACAGGCCGAGGTCCATGCCGCTTTCCCAATAATCGAGCGCCGCCTTTTTGGAGAGGTTCCGCTGCACCAGTTCCTCGGCCCCGACTTCCAGATAGAAAACCGCGTCCGGTTCCAGCGCGATGCCGTAAAGATTTTTCAGCCACGCTTCATCCATACCCCGCACCATATCGCGCACCATGAGCGTGTAAATGTAACGGTCGGACAGGACGATGAATCCGGCCTTGAGCGCCGGCAAAATAATGTTTTCCAACTGGTCGGCGAAATCCGTGGCGTAAAACAAACTCAACGTCGTCCGGCTCAGAATGTTTCCTTCCTGCGCCTTGTCGAGTTCGGCGCTGACGAGCGTGGAACGCTTGAGTCCAACCTGGACCGTGGCGTGGCCGCTGGTCTCCAGCCAGTCCACCAGCCGCGCAATTTGCGTGGAACGGCCTGAACCGTCCGCCCCTTCCACCACGATCAGTTTGCCGGCCAGGTCTTCCAATTTGACCCGGGGGATGCCGTGACCATAAAAACGGCGGTGATTACTCCGCCCGGCGTTGGGCTTGACGACGTCCACTTTCATGCGGCTGAATCCTCCTCCGTTTCTTCTGCCTTGTTGGCCCGCTGCATGGGCGGCGGCAACGGCAGTGGGCTGCTGCGGCGGAAACGCTCCAGATCGATCCGTTCCGAAACCAGTTTCCGCACGCCGGTCTGCTGCGTTTCCACACCCTGGTTGGCGTCCATCACCACAAAATGGAATTCCGCGCTCATGGCCATGTATTGTTCCAGAATTCGGCCTTGAAAGATGCGGAAACTTTCGTAGGGATCGCTCGACAAGCGCAGGTCCATGCCCGCTTCGAAAAACTTCAGTTTGGGCCGGCCTTCGAGAATGCGGTTGAGCGACACCTCCAAATCTGCCTTGAAGAAAAAGGTGAGGTCGGGCTGCGCCGCGAAACTGTAGTTGCCGCGTACCCATTCGGGCGGACAGCCACGCACTACGTCGCGCGCAAACGCCGTGAAAACGTAGCGGTCGCACAGCACGACATAGCCCGCGCGCAGCAACGGGAGCAGGTGCCGTTCATAACGATCGGCGAAGTCGGTCGCATGGATGAGACTGAACGTCGTCGGCGTCAGCAATTCGCGCTTTTTGCCCTTGCTCGTGGCCGATTTTACAAGTTCGGACGAGTTCCACTCGCTGAAATAAACCTTGATGCCCTCGGCCTCCAGCCAGCGTTTGAGCAGGTAGATTTGCGTGGACTTGCCCGAGCCATCGAGGCCTTCGACGGCAATGAGCCGGCCGGGAAAATTCAATTCCGCAAAAGTTTTCATAATTTACGTCCACCGCATTTTTTAATTCTACAACAGCCGCCGCCGGTCACAAGCGCAACTTGATACCACAAGGATGCGGTTTGCCTCTGTAAAATTCCTGTGAAATTAAGTCTTCTTGTGAAAAAAATCACAAATTCAACTTGCCTCGGTTTTCCGCGCCGATTACGTTATGCGGCCGCCCGATGCAGGGCGCGTTGTGTTTATGCGAACCGAAACCGAAGTGGGCTACAACACGAAGATTGAAGGCGACGTTATTGTGACGCGCGTGGACGCGGCGTTGAACTGGTTTCGCAAAAATTCCGTCTGGCCCATGCCGATGGGGCTGGCTTGTTGCGCCATCGAATTGATGGCCGTCGGCGCCAGCCGGTTCGATATTTCCCGGTTCGGCTCTGAAGTCATGCGGTTTTCGCCGCGCCAGGCCGATTGCATGATCGTGGCCGGCACCGTCACCTACAAAATGGCGATGGCCGTCAAACGCATTTACGACCAGATGCCGGAGCCGAAATGGGTCATCGCCATGGGTGCCTGCGCCTCGACCGGCGGCATGTATCGCAGCTACGCCGTGTTGCAAGGCGTGGACAACATCATTCCGGTGGATGTTTATGTGTCCGGCTGCCCGCCGCGGCCGGAAGCCGTCCTCGATGCGCTGATGAAATTGCAGAATAAAATCAGCACCCAGCCGGTCCTCGAGAACCTTACGGCAGTCACCGCGCTGCATCGTCATTGAAACTTTTATCCGAAATCGCCGTGCCCGCCCTCGAACTCGCCCAAAAAATCAAAGCCAAATTCGGTGATTTGATTTCCGAACCCGCTGATTTTCGCGGCGAAGTCACCCTGAAAATAGCTGATGCTGAAAAAATCGTTGAGGTCTGTCGCTACGCGAAGAACGATTTGGATTTCAACTATCTCGTGGATATCAGCAGTGTGGACAACTACGGCGATGATCCGCGCTGGACTGTGGTTTATCACTTGCGCGGCCTGCGGCACGGCGGTGAATTGCGTCTCAAAACCGACGTGAGCGAGGAAAAATCCGAATTGCCAACCGTCACGACGGTTTGGCAGACCGCCAACTGGCACGAACGCGAAATCTACGACATGATGGGTATCCGCTTCCACGGCCATCCCGATTTGCGCCGGATCTTGATGTGGGAAGGCTATCCGTATTTTCCTTTACGAAAGGACTTTCCACTGGCCGGCAAACCGAGCGACCTGCCCGGCGTCGCGTTTACCAAACTCGCGCCGCTCGAAGGCGGGCCGTTTGTGACCGTGCCCGGCGGCGAGGATGCGATTCACCGCGAGCCGCGTGTTCGCAATCCGGAGCAATAATTTTCATGGCCACGGTTCGAGACATTGAGATTCGCGATTCCGCCACGCAGGCAGCGCAGGCGGCGGAAGAGCTTCAGGACACCGTCGGCGAGAAAATGGTTCTGAACATGGGGCCGTCACATCCGGCCACGCACGGTGTGTTGCGCATTGTGCTCGAGCTGGACGGCGAAATCATCACCAAAGCCGATCCGGACGTGGGTTATCTGCATCGCGGCGATGAAAAGATCGCCGAGAACATGACCTACACCCAGTTCATTCCTTACACCGACCGGCTGGATTACCTGGCGCCCTTGGCCAACAACGTCGCCTACGCGCTCGCGGTCGAAAAGCTTCTCGGCATCGAAAAGGATTTGCCGCTGCGCTGCCAATACATCCGCGTGATGTGCGCCGAACTCGCCCGTATTTCCGCGCATTTGCTCGGACTCGGCGCCTTCGCGATGGATTTGGGTGCGGTGACGGTTTTCCTGCTGACGTTCACCGAGCGCGAAAAAATCTACAATCTGGCCGAGGCGATCTGCGGCGCGCGTTTCACCACGAGCTACACGCGCATTGGCGGCGTGATGCGCGATCTCCCGCCGACCTGGCTGGACCAGTGCCGGCAATTCTGCGATGAATTCATTCCCGCGCTCGAGGAGGTCGAAACCCTGCTTACCCGCAACCGCATCTGGGTGGACCGCGTGCGCGGACTGGCGGTGATCTCGAAGGACGACGCGATCGACTACGGTTTAAGCGGCCCGAATTTGCGCGGCAGTGGCATCGAATGGGACTTGCGCAAAAACCAGCCGTATCTCTGTTACCCGGATTTGGCCTTCGACATCCCGGTCGGCTCGGTCGGCGATTGCTACGACCGCTACCTCGTCCGCATGGAGGAGATGCGCCAGAGCGTCCGCATTTTGGAACAGTGCATCCGCAAAATCCCCGGCGGCGCGGACAACAAAACGAAAGAACCAGTGAGCGTGGCGGATGGCAAAATAGTTTTGCCGCCGAAGCAGAACGTGATGACAAAAATGGAGGAATTGATTCACCAATTCATCCTGGTGACGCAGGGCATGAACTGTCCGCCGGGCGAAATCTATTTCGGCCACGAAAATCCGAAGGGCGAACTCGGATTTTACATCAACAGCAAAGGCGGCGGCACGCCTTACCGGATGAAAATCCGTTCGCCCAGTTTCGTGAACCTGAGCATCATTCCGAAGATCTTCCCCGGCTGTCTTATCAGCGACACCGTGGCGATTCTGGGCTCGCTCGATTTTGTCATGGGAGAGTGCGACCGGTAGGCAAAAGGAAATTTATGGCCAATCAAATTGTCTGGTGCGACATCCCGGTGAAAGACCTTGACCGGGCGATAATTTTCTACAGCGCGGTGCTGGGTCAGACGGTCGCGAAACATACCATGGAGGGCATGACGTTCGGGCTTTTGCCGGATGCCGACAGCGGCGTCAGCGGATGCCTGGTGGTTGGTGCTGAATACACGCCATCAACCAACGGCCCGATGATTTATTTGAATTGCGCCAAGCGGCTCGATGCCGTCATAGCGACCGTCGAAAAGAACGGCGGGAAAATACTGAAACCGAAACACCAGATCGGACCGCACGGATTTCGCGCCGTGATTTTGGACAGCGAAGGCAACCGCGTGGCGTTGCACTCGACCTGACATGAACGCCGCGCACACCGAACCCATTCCCAATCCGCTCCAGCACCAGGGCGGGTTTGCCGTGACCGCTGCGCTCGATGCGGTCGTGGACGAATTGATCACGCATTATCCGGAAAAGCGCGCGGCCTCGCTCATGGTGTTGCACGCCATCCAGGAACAATTTGGATGGATTTCGCAGGAAGCGGTCGAGTGGACGGCGAGGAAGCTCGGGCTGCAGCCCATCAATGTCTATGAGCTGGTGACGTTTTATCCGATGCTACGGCAGGAGCCGATGGGCAAATATCAAATCAAGGTCTGCCGCACGTTGAGCTGCGCGCTGGGCGGCGGCTATGAATTGCACAAACATTTTTGCGAGAAGCTGGGTCTGGACGCGCACGCGCATGGCCCGCAAACGACGAAGGACGGAAAGTTCACAGTCGAGTTCGTCGAATGTCTCGCCAGTTGCGGCACGGCGCCGGTGATGATGTGCAACGACGCCTTTTACGAAGGCGTCAGCCACGCGAAAGCGGACGAGATTGTTGCAAAATGCAAATAAAAAATTTGATTTGCCACAGAGTCACAGAGGACACGGAGAAAACAGAATTTCACTTTTTGAAACTCTGTGCGCTCTGTGTCTCTGTGGCGAAATGTAAGTGACCGGAAACCGATGCAAATCGCAAATCGTAAATCTGAAATCGTAAATGGCGGGTGGCTGCCCGACATGGATTTGAACCATGACAAACAGATCCAGAGTCTGCTGTGCTACCGTTACACCATCGGGCAAGCCGGAGCGTTTGACAGGCTAAAGGGTTTCGCGATGCAGTCAAGCCGCGCGTTTGGCATCGCGTCACCCTTCACGCGTCACTCGTCACTTTGATATGCCTGCGGAATACAAACTGGTTTTGAAATACGCCGATCAGCCGGGTTACACACCCGACCTCGAATGCTATTTGCGCCACGGCGGCTATGAGGTGTTGAAGAAGGCGCTGGTGATGAAACCAAAGACCCTGCCCGATGGTAAAACCCAGTCGCCGCAGGAACAAATCCGGCAGGAAGTGATGACCTCCGGTCTGCGCGGCCGCGGCGGTGCGGGCTTTTCGTGCGGCTTGAAATGGAGTTTTGTTGACCGCAAGAGCGGCAAACCGATCTACCTGATTTGCAACGCCGACGAATCCGAGCCGGGCACGTTCAAGGACCGGCAAATCATTTACAAAGACCCGCACCAATTGCTCGAAGGCACCATTATCGCGTGCTTCGCCAACGACGTGCATCTGGCCTACATCTACATCCGCGGCGAAATGCCCGATGGTGCGAAGTTGTTAAACAAAGCATTGGCCGAGGCACGGGCAAAAAATTTCCTCGGCAAGAATATTCTGGGCACCGGCTATAATTTGGAAATTCACGTCCACCGCGGCGCGGGCGCTTACATTTGCGGCGAGGAAACCGGCCTCATCGAATCGCTCGAAGGCAAGCGGCCCTATCCGCGCATCAAGCCGCCGTATTTTCCGGCCGTGCTCGGACTGTGGATGTGCCCGACCATCGTCAACAACGTCGAGACGCTGTGCAACGTGAAACACATCGTCGCGATGGGCGGCGCGGAATATGCGAAACTCGGCACGCCCAACAACACCGGCACGCGCATCGTCAGCCTCAGCGGCCACGTCAAACGGCCCGGTTATTACGAAATCGAGACCGGCAAAGTCACTGTTGGCCAGCTTATTAACGATCCGGCCTTTGGCGGAGGCTTGCGTCCCGGTCGTTCGTTGAAGGCGGTCATTCCCGGCGGTTCGTCGGCAAAAGTTTTCAAGGCCGGCGAAAAATTCAAGCTCAAGCGCAAAGGACCGGACGGCCAGGTGGTCGAGCAGGAAGTGGACATGCTCGATTTGCCTTACGATTTCGATTCACTGATTGCCGCCGGCTCGATGAGCGGTTCGAGCGCCATCATCGTGATGGATGATTCAACCGACATCGTCGCGGCGTTGGCAAACATTGCCGAATTTTACGCGCACGAAAGTTGTGGCCAGTGCACGCCCTGTCGCGAAGGTTCGCTCTGGATGAGCAAGGCGCTTCATCGCCTCACACATGGCGAAGGCCGCGCGAGTGACGCCGATTATCTGGTGAAAATCGCCGACAACATTCCCGGCGGGCGCACGATTTGCGCCTTTGGCGAGGCCTGCTCGTGGCCGGTACAAAGTTTTGTGGCGAAGTTCAAGGATGAGTTTGTCGCCAAAGGCGCAACCGACGAAGCGCGTCGTGCGAAGGGAAATGCGTCGCCTGCCGAAACTAAACAATTAGCTGAGGCACGTCATTGAAATGAAAAATTTCGCCACCGAGGCAAAGAGTGCACAGAGAAATTTTTCTCTCTGTGTCCTCGGCGCCTCTATGGCTGATTAACAATGTCAGCAGCAACGACAACTGAAGTGAAACCATCCCCGGCGATCGAAAAGATCAAGGTGAAGGTGGACGGGCGCGAACTCGAGGTGCCGCGCCTTACGGCGGACTGGTCCGGCAAGCCGGTGCCGACCACGATGATTCAGGCGTGCGAACTGGCCGGGAAGGAAGTTCCGCATTATTGCTATCATCCGAAACTGCCCGTGGCCGGCAACTGTCGCATGTGCCTCGTCGAATTCGGCACGCCCGCGCTCGGGCCGGACCGTAAACCGATTTTGAACCCCGACGGTTCGCCGAAAATCAACAAATCGCCGCGGCCGGCCATCGCCTGTGCCACGCCGATTTCGCCCGGCATGGAAATTTACACGAACACGCCCGGCGTAAAGCAGATGCGCGAAGGCGTGCTCGAATTCCTGCTCATCAATCATCCGCTCGATTGCCCGATTTGCGACCAGGCGGGCGAATGCAAATTGCAGGAATACTCCGTGGATTACGGCCAGAGCGCGAGCCGGTTCGTGGAACCGAAGGTCCACAAGCCCAAGGCCGTTGACCTCGGCCCGCGCATCGTGCTGGACGACGAACGCTGCATCCTGTGCACGCGCTGCATCCGGTTCACCCGGGACATCGCGGGCGATGACGCGCTCGGCATCGTCAATCGCGGCAGTTACAACACGCTCACGGCGTATCCGGGCAAGGTGTTCGACAACAATTACACGCTCAACACCGTGGACATTTGTCCCGTCGGTGCGCTCACGTCAAAGGATTTCCGGTTCCAGATGCGGGTGTGGTTCCTTAAGGAGACCAAAAGCATTTGCACGAGCTGCGCGACCGGCTGCAATATCATCGTCGGCTCGCGCGAGGACAAAGTTTATCGCTACACACCGCGCGAGAACAATGCGGTGAACGCATGCTGGATGTGTGATTACGGGCGTTTGAACTATAAATGGATACATCGTGAAGACCGGCTTAAAGAAGTAAGAAGGCAAAATTCAGAAGGCAGAAGTGAAAAAACGACTTGGACAGTTGCGCTGAATGAAATCTCCGAAAAGCTCAAGAATGCGCCGCACGGGTCGGTGGCCATCATCGCGTCGGCCCGTCAGACAAACGAAGAACTCTGGTTGCTCAAGAAGCTGGCGGACAAGTTTGGTGCGATGACTGATTGCGTCGGGCGTTTTGGCGAAGGCGACAAGCTGTTGTTGAACGCGGACCGGAATCCGAACAAAACCGGGGCTCGGCTCACCGGCATCTGCCAGGCGAGCGCCGGCATCAAGTTGATGGTGATCGCCGACAGCATCAAGGTTGGCAAGGTCAAAACGCTGATCGTTTTTGGCGAAGACGCGACGAAGAACGGCATTGACACCGCATTGCTCGGCAAACTGGACACGCTCATCGTCAGCGATATTTTGCCAAACGCGACGACGAAGCTGGCGCACTACCTTTTGCCCGGCTGCGCGCATGTTGAAAAACGCGGCACGTTCACGAACGTCAAGGGCCGCGTCCAGAAATTCATGAAGGCCGTCGAAGCGCCCGGCGACGCGCGCCCGGAATGGGAATTTTTACATGATTTGGTTTACAACGTCACCGGTCAGGACGGTTTCCTGACCATCGAAGGTCTTTTCAACGAAATGGCCAAGGACGTGCCCGCGTTCAACGGTTTGACGTGGGCCGGTCTCGGCGACACCGGTGTGACGGTGCCAATCTGAAATGAACTGGGATTTCATCATTTTCAGCATCATCAAAATCGCCATTGTCATCGGCGTGGTGCAGGGCATGGTGGCGTATGCGGTGCTGGCCGAGCGCAAAATCTCGGCATGGATCCAGGACCGCGTCGGGCCGAACCGCTGCGCGCCGCCGTTCGCGAAATACATCCCGGTCGTAGGACCGGCGCTGATCCGGCTCGGCATTTTCCAACCCTTGGCGGACGGGTTGAAATTCATGCTCAAGGAGGATTTCACACCGGCAGGTGTGCGGAAGGTGTATTTCTGGCTGGCGCCGGCCATTGCGGTGATTCCTTCGATGCTGGTCGTGGCAGTGATCCCGTTTGGTTCGCAAGTCGGCCAGCAGAAAATGGTCATCTCGGACCTGAATGTGGGCATCCTCTACACCTTCGGCATCGTGTCGCTCGGCGTTTATGGCATCGTGCTGGCGGGCTATGCCGCGAACTCGAAATATCCGTTCCTGGGCGGCATCCGGTCGAGCGCACAGATGATTTCCTACGAAATTTCGATGGGCATGTCGGTGATTCCGGTGCTGTTGATTGTCGGCGGTTTGAATCTGAGCCACATCATCGGCTGGCAGGCGCAGCACGGCTGGATGGTATTTTACGCGCCGGTTTCGTTCATTATTTTCCTGGTCGCGTCGTTCGCGGAAACCAACCGGCTGCCGTTCGACCTGCCGGAAGCGGAAACCGAACTGGTCGGCGGCTACCACACCGAATACAGCTCGATGAAGTTCGCGCTGTTTTTCCTCGGCGAATATTCCAACATGATTGCGTCAGCGGGCATGATGGTGACCTTATTTTTCGGTGGCTGGACACTTCCGTTTTGGGGGCTGGACCACGCGGCTACGGGCATCGGCATAGGAGTGGTGCACATTCTGATTTTCATCGTGAAGATGCTTTTGTTTATGGTGCTGTTCATCTGGGTGCGCTGGATGTTCCCGCGCTTCCGGTATGATCAATTGATGGATTTGGGCTGGCGACGGTTTGTGCCGTTGGCGTTGGTGAACATTTTGGTGACGGCAATAATTTTGTGGATGAAAAGTTGAGACAGGATTTACAGGATTAACGGGATTGAAAAATCGAATCCTGAAAATCCTGTTAATCCTGTCTGAAAAAAGTGAAATGATTGTAAATCGCAAGCCATTGACGATTTGGGAGCGGCTTTATTTGCCGGCGATTGCCGGTGGATTCAAAGTAACCGCCCGGCATTTGTTCCGTTCGTTGTTCGGCGGCAAAACCGTCACGATGGAATATCCCGAGCAGAAATGGGCCGTGCCGCCGGATTACCGCGGCGCGCCGTATCTCGTCCGCGACCAGGACGGCAACACCAAGTGCGTAAGCTGCCAGCTTTGCGAATTCGTCTGTCCGCCGAAGGCCATTAAAATCATCCCGCCCGGCCCGGCCGGCCAGCTTGCCGACCGCCCGAACGCTGAGAAAATGCCGCAGGAATTTGAAATCAACATGCTCCGCTGCATCTACTGCGGCCTTTGCCAGGAAGTCTGTCCGGAGGAAGCGATTTTCCTCCTGAAAGATTACTCACTCACCGGCCAGAGCCGCGACGAGATGATTTACAACAAGGAAAAGCTCCTGGCGCTCGGCGGCGAACGCGGCGGCATCCAGAAATGGAAACACAAACTTGAGGAAGCGAAGGAACAGGAGACGTTTCCAGTGAAACTTTAAGAAGGCAAGAAATGAGATGAAATCCGAAATCCGAAATCCGAAGCTCGAAGGAAGCCCGAACTGCGAAATCCGAAAGGATACCGGCGTGCCGGTGTTGAAGATTCGGCCTTCGATCTTCGAATTTCTTTCGGATTTCGGCCTTCGCGTTTCGGATTTAAGAAGGGAAGACGATTAGCGATGGAAGCAATCCTCTTCTACGTGTTCGCGGCGCTGACGCTGTTATGCGGCGTTCTCGTCGTTGCGAATCCTTTCAGCCGCAACCCGGTCACCAGTGCGATGTTTCTGGTGCTGACCATCGTTTCGATGGCCGGCTTGTTCGTGCTGCTGCACGCCTTCTTCCTCGCCGCCGTCCAGATCATCGTCTATGCCGGCGCCGTCATCGTGCTGTTCCTGTTTGTCATCATGCTGCTGGATTTGAAGGAGGAACAGCGCCGCAAAATCAAATTGTTCGGCTTTGTCGGCGGGCTGGTTTCCGTCGGCGCCATCGTGGCGATTTCCCTGAAGGCGTTGAAAGCGACGGGCCCGGGAAGCGGGTTGGCCGCCCCGCAACTTGAAGGCGGAACCAACGCACTCGGCCATTTGTTGTTCACGAACTATGTCCTGCCATTTGAAGTCGTCTCGGTTCTGCTGTTGGTGGCGATGGTGGGTGTGATTTTGTTGAGCAAGAAGGACCTCAAATGAATGACAAAAACCGAATGACAAATGTCGAAAGAAGCCCGAAGCCCGAAATCTCAAACGTTTCTGCAATCGCCACGTTCACGTTGGCGATTCGGTTTTTGACATTTGAAATTCATTCGTCATTCGTCATTCGTCATTCGTTATTACCATCATGACCGTCGGCTTGGAACAATATCTGGTCGTAAGTTTCCTGCTGTTCGCGCTGGGGCTGCTCGGTGTCGTCATGCGGCGCAATCTGCTGGTCATTTACATGTCGCTGGAACTGATGCTGAATGCCGCCAATCTCGCGCTCGTTTCCTTTTCGCGGTTCAATAACAAACTGGATGGCCAGGTGCTGGTGTTTTTCATCATCACCGTCGCGGCGGCGGAAGTGGCGGTCGGGCTGGCGCTCATCGTCGCGCTCTACCGCAAACGCCAGTCGGCGCACGTCGAAGATTTGACCACGATGAAGCTGTAAAGGATATGCCGAGATGAGATTGGAATACATATCGCTGATCTGGTGGGTTTTGTTCCTGCCCATTCTCTCGGCGACAGTCATCACGTTGTTCACGTTGAAACACCGCAACGTGAGCGCGTTCCTTTCCATCGGCGCGATTATCACCGGCTTTGTCCTGACGCTCGTTTTCATCCACGCGAACGGTTTTCGCGTCAACGTCGAAGATTCGGTCAACTGGCTGTCCATCGGCAATCTGCACGTTGATTTCGGCATCAAGCTCGACGCATTGAGCCTGATGATGGTGCTCATCGTCACCGGCGTCGGCGGCGCGATTCACATTTATTCCGTCGGCTACATGCGCAAAGACAGCGGTTTCTCGCGCTTCTTCGCCAAGTTGAGCCTGTTCACCTTTTCGATGCTCGGCATCGTACTGGCCAACAATTTCATCGAAATGTTCATCTTCTGGGAACTCGTCGGCGTGTCCAGCTACCTGCTCATCGGGTTCTGGTTTGAAAAACCCAGCGCGGCCGACGCGGCGAAAAAAGCCTTCTTCACCAACCGCCTCGGCGATTTCGGATTTCTGCTGGGAATTTTGATGGTTTGGGGCCTGCTCGGCTCGTTGAATTTCGGCACGCTGCAATCCTCGCTTGGCGCAAATCCCGCCTTGTTGGGCACCAGCGCCACGCTGGCCGGCCTTTTGATTTTCTGCGGCGCCGTCGGCAAATCCGCGCAATTCCCGCTGCACGTCTGGTTGCCGGACGCCATGGAAGGCCCGACACCCGTCAGCGCCCTCATCCATGCTGCGACGATGGTGGCTGCCGGCGTTTATATGCTTTGCCGCGTTTTATTTGTGCTCAACGCCGACGCACTGCACGTCGTCGCTTACATCGGCGGGTTCACCGCGCTGCTCGCCGCGACGATTGCCGTCCAGCAAAACGACATCAAACGCATCATCGCCTACTCGACGCTCTCGCAGCTCGGCTACATGGTTATGGCGGTCGGCCTCGCCGGCCCGACGCCGGCGATGTTCCATTTGACCACGCACGCCTTTTTCAAGGCGCTGCTGTTCTTGAGCGCCGGCTCGGTCATCACCGCGCTGCATCATGAGCAGGACATCTGGAAAATGGGCGACCTGCGAAAGAAAATGCCCACCACGTTCTGGACTTTTCTCGTCGGCGCGCTCGCGCTGTCGGGCGTCTGGCCGTTGAGCGGATTCTTCAGCAAGGACAGCATTCTCGCGCAAGCTCTCGATCAGCATAATTATCTGCTTTTCGCCGACGGCGTGCTCGTTGCCGGCCTCACGACCTTCTACATCTTCCGGCTGTTTTTCGTCGTTTTCTTTGGCAAGGAGAAGTCCGAACACGCCTCGCACGCGCATGAATCGCCCGCCGTAATGACGTGGCCGCTGATGGTGCTTGCCGTGTTCAGTGTCATCGGCGGCCTGATTGGCATTCGAGGAATCTATTACGCGATGTTTGTCGGCGGAGCGGAACCACCCGCCAGCTTCGCGCAAACTTTGGTTGAACCGTTCGCGCAAGCGCCGCTGGCAGCGTCGCTCGGAATTCTCGCCGTCGTCGTCGGCTTCTTCGGCGCGTTCGCTCTTTACGCCAAAGCCGACAAAGACCCGCTGCCGGAGAAACTCGGCGGCCTGGCAACGGCGATGAAAAACAAGTTTTACTTCGACGAAATTTACGAGGCCACCTTCATCCGCCTGCATGATTTCATCGCCGCGGTGATGGACGTGATTGACCGCTGGCTGGTGGAAGGTTTTTGCATCGGGCTGGTGCGTGGCGGGACGGATTTTACGGGCCGCGCGCTGCGCCTGCTGCAAACCGGCAACCTTCAGACCTACGCCTTTCTGTTCGTGCTCGGCGTGGCGGCGGTGCTGTATTGGGTATTGAAATGACGAAAACCGAAAACCTAAATCCGAAAGAAGCCCGAAACCCAAAATCCGAATTTTCGGGCCAGCCGGGTCATGCTTCGGGCTTCGGCATTCGGATTTCTTTCGGGCTTCGGCATTCGGATTTCGGATTTTGTAACTCATGTCCATTTTAACTTACATCGCAGGTTGGCCGTTGCTGGCAGCGCTGGTGCTGGTGCTGGTGCCGCGCAATTACCGCGTCATCATCCGCGCCATCGCCTTGCTCGGCACGTTCATCTCGATGATGCTGGCGATAAAAATGTTCTGCGACTACAGCCTGGCGCATGTGGACGCAGAAGGCTATCGCTTCGTGCAACAAATTCCCTGGGTCGAATCACTCGGCATCAGCTATCACGTCGGCGTGGATGGCTTGAACGTGGGCCTGATTTTGATGGGCGCCATTGTCGCGTTCGCCGCCGCGTGCTGCGCGTGGGAAATCCAGTCGCGTGAAAAGGAATTTTACATCCTGCTGCTGGTGATGAGCGGCGGCATTCTCGGCGCGTTTGCGTCGCTGGATTTGTTCTTCTTTTATTTCCTGCACGAACTTGCGCTGGTGCCGACGTTCATCATGATCGGGATCTGGGGACGCGGTGAACGCAAGAATTACGCGACGTTCCAGATCACGCTTTACCTGAGCATCGGCGCGCTCATCGCGCTCATCGGCCTGATTGCCCTTTACCTGGCGTCCGGCGCGAGCACGTTCGACATCCCGAAATTGATTGAACACGCCAAAGCCAATCCGCTGTCGGCAAGTGCACAGAATTTCATCTTCCCGCTGTTGCTGTTCGGCTTTGGTATTCTGGTTTCGCTGTGGCCGTTTCACTCATGGGCGCCGCTGGGTTACGGTTCCGCCCCGGCGCCGACCGCGATGATTCATGCCGGTGTGCTGAAGAAATTCGGCCTGTACGGTTTGATTCGCATCGCGCTGCCGTTGATGCCGCAGGCCATGCACACGCCGGTAATGTGCACCAGTTGGCTCACGCATTTCCCGTTGAGTCTGCTGCCCGCCGCCGCGCAACATTGGCTGTCCAGTCTGGGCTGGCTGCACATTCTGGCGCTGCTCTGTCTGGGCAACATTTTGTATGTCGGCTGGGTGGCGATGCGGCAGAAAGACCTGAACCTGCTCATCGGCAATTCGAGCGTGGCGCACATGGGCTTCGTTTTCCTCGGCATCGCCAGCCTGAATCTCATCGGCGTGACCGGCGCGGTAATCATTATGATTGCGCACGGTTTCCTTGCCGCGCTGACGTTTGCGTTGAGCGGTTACATCTATCAAAAGACCGGCACGCTGGAAATGAGCCGGCTGGGCGGGCTGTGCCGGCAGATTCCGTTTATCGGCACGGCGCTGTTGATGGCGGCGTTGGCCGGCTGCGGGTTGCCGGGGTTTGCGAATTTCGTCGGCGAAGTCACGGTATTCTTCGGTGCCTGGACAGTTTTCCCGACGCTGACCGCGCTGGCGGTTTGGGGCGCGTTGCTGATTGCGGCGCTTTACATGTTGCGGGCGATGCGGAACGTCCTCCACGGGCCGGTTCCCGAAGATTGGTCGGGCGTTCCCGATGCCTCGCACGCCTGGCGAAAGCTTCCCTACGCGCTCCTGCTCGCGAGCCTGTTCATGTTTGGTGTCTGGCCGCGGTTGCTCACGGACAAAATCACGCCGGATGCGCAAAAAGTTGTGGCGATGGCAACAGCGAAAACAGACGCCAGTGCGCTGGCAGTATCGCGTAGCAGCGGACGTCGGTCCGCTCATTATTCCTTTGCAGAAAATCAGAGCCGACTCACGTCGGCTGCTACTGAAAAATAATGAATTCTGAACTCATCAGCTTGGAAATTGCGGTGATCGCCCTCGGGGTGGTTTTGCTGATGGCGGATTTGTTCATGCCGCCCGAACGCCGGCGTTTTCTGGGCTACGCGGCCATCGCCGCGCTGGGACTTCTGCTCCTGACAAGTCTGAGCGGCTACGGCAGTTGCAGTCTGACCGGCACGGCGTTCCACGGCGCGTTTGTGGAAGACGGGCTGGCGGTGTTTTTCAAACGTCTCTTCGTCGTGGCCGCTATTCTCGTGTTGTTCATGTCGGTGGAATTTTCCGACCGCATCGCCACGGGCATTTCGGAGTATTACTCGCTGATAATTTTCGCCTTGTCAGGAATGCTGTTTGCGGCGTCGGCCAATGACTTTGTCATGCTGTTCGTCTCCATCGAACTGATCACGATCACCTTTTATGTGCTCACCAGTTTCCAGCGCAGCCGGCTGGTATCCCTGGAAGCGGGCGTGAAATATTTGATCCTCGGCGCGTTGTCATCGGCATTCATGGTGTTCGGCATCGCGCTGGTCTGGGGCACTACTGGCACGCTGAACTTCGGCGAACTTGCCGCCGTGGCGGCGCAATTTGCCGGCAATAAAATTTTTCTGCTGGGCGTGTTGCTGGTGTTGGTTGGGCTCGGATTCAAAATCGCCGCAGTCCCCTTCCAAATCTGGGCGCCGGACGTTTACCAGGGAGCGCCGACGCCGACGACCGCGTTTCTGGCGGTCGGTTCCAAAGCCGCCGGGTTTGTCCTGCTGTTGCGCGTTTTGTTCACCGCCATTCCGGCGGTCACGGCGCATTGGGTGGATTTGCTCATCGTCATTTCCGGCGTCACGATCCTCTACGGCAACCTGTGCGCGCTGCCGCAGCAAAATCTCAAGCGCTTGCTCGGCTATTCGAGTATTGCCCATGCCGGCTACCTCTTGCTCGGCGTGGCGGCGCTGAGCGCCAGCGGCCAGGCGGCGGTGATGTATTATCTGGCCGGTTATCTGTTCACCGTGTTGGGGGCGTTCACGGTGATTTGTCTTGTGATGCGGCACGCCGACGCCGAGGAAATTCCCGCGCTGGCTGGGTTGAACCAGCGCTCGCCGTTGCTGGCCGCGACGATGTCGCTGGCCATGGTGTCGCTCGCGGGCATCCCGCCGTTGGCCGGATTTTTCGGCAAGTTTTTGCTGCTGAAATCCGTGATTGCCCAGGCGCAGGCCACTGGAAACCACGGTTACTATTGTGTCGCATTCACGGCGCTGGCGGGCGTGGTGATTTCGCTTTACTACTATTTCGGCGTCGTCCGCGCGATTTACTGGAGTAAGGACGCGCCGGATTTATCCCCGATTGCGCTTTCGGCCCCGGCCAAGGTCTCGGTCTGGGTTTGCATTGCCGGCATGTTCTGGATCGGCCTGTTTCCGAGCGTGGTGCTCAATCTCGCTACGGCAGCCGCGCAGGCGTTGAAATAATTCCCGGTCCGTGGTGGTCCAGTCTTCAGGTGTTCATCACCGGGCATCCGGCTTTTTGATTTTTGGCGGTGAGCCGAGGTCAATCCAGAACAAACACACTCCGGGTTCGTGCCGTTCGCCGGTCGCAAAGGCGGATTCGCCCGGATGCCAGCCCACCACCGTCGTCCATGCTCGCGGATCCAGTCCACCAACCGGCTTCGGATTCTCTGTGGATTTCTTCAGCTCGGTCGGGGCGAGCCAGTGGAATTTCGGTTTCTGGACCGTAACGGTCGCGGCAGTGGATGGAGCATTGGTCGTTTGCTGGGCAAACGCCTGACACACGCCGAACAGCACAATTAAGAATACTGCTCCTTGTCGTTTCATACCCTAACCTCGGCCCACATAACGTGTTCTGTCAAGCAGAGGGTAAACAACAATGGTGAAAATGCCGGAAACTATACCACCCGCATCTGGACGGCGTCCACAATCTGTTCGCCGACGAGGATGGAGCCAATAATGACAACAGTGGTGCTTTTGCGCAGGTGGCCCTGTTCCACCAGGATTTTCAGCGAACTCTCGATGGTATTTTCCGGATTGATGAGGTCGAACGGCACCACGAACGGAGTGACGCCCCAGCTCAGGGTCAGATTGCCGGCCGCGTGGTCGTTGGGACAAAGCGCGTAAATGGGTGAATAATGCGGGCGCATCCAGGCGGCATAACGCGCCATTTTGCCGCTGCGGGTAATGACCAGAATCGCCGCCGCCTTCAGCTCGTTGGCCATGACCACGGCGCTTTTGACGAGTTTCTGCCGCGCGCTGCTCAATTCCGCCGAATCGTGGAATTGCGCGCTGCCGCTGCGTTCAATGCGCGTCGCGATGCGGTCAAACACCTCGATGCACTTGAGCGGATATTTGCCAACGGTTGTCTCGCCGCTGAGCATGATGGCGTCGGCTTCCTCGTAAACCGCGTTGGCTACATCGGTGACCTCGGCGCGGGTGGGCATGGGCGATTCGATCATGCTTTCGAGCATGTGCGTGGCGACGATGACGGGTTTCCCCTGGCGCAAGCATGTCTTGAGAATACGGCGCTGGACGATGGGCATTTCCTCATACGGGATTTCAATGCCCAGATCGCCGCGTGCCACCATGATGCCGTCGGTCTCGCGGACGATGGCTTCCAGATTTTTAACCGCTTCCTGGTCTTCAATCTTGGCGACGACGAATGGCGCCGGTTTGTCTTTGTCAAACAGCTCGCGCAGTTGCAGCAGATCGCGGGCTTCGCGGACGAACGACAACGCGATAAAATCCACGCCCAATTCGAGGCCGAGCTTTACGTCCTTGATGTCCTTGGCCGTGAGCGCGGGCAAACTGACCCGGACGCCGGGCAGGTTGATGTGGCGCCGGCTGCCGAGCGTGCCCTCGGTGAGCACTTCGCACTCGACTCGGTTGCCGTCTTTGGCGAGCACCTTCATCTGGATCGCCCCGTTGTCAATCAACACCACGTCGCCGACACTGATGTCGTTGACGAAATTCGCGTAATTGACGTCCACGGAATGTTCCTCCAAATCGCGTTCGCCGCGGACGGTAAGGGTGAATTTCTGGCCGGGCTGCAAATCGAGCGGCGACCCGATGTCACCGGTGCGGATGGCCGGGCCTTGGGTGTCCAGCATGATGCCGATGAATTGCCGGCGCGCGGCGGCGGCGGCGCGGATGTCCCGGTAAACGCGGCGCACCCAATCATGCGGCGCGTGCGACATGTTGAGGCGGAACAGGTTGACGCCCGCATCCATAAGCCGCACCAGCATCTCCGCCGTATCGGTGGCCGGCCCCAGTGTCGCGATGATTTTTGTCCTCCGGACGCTCCCCGGTTGCATGACAGCAGAATAAAACAGCGCAGCGCAATGGAAAGTTTTTATTCCCGCGCACATACAATCGCCTTGCACCGGATTTTTCCTTCCCATTAAAGTCGTGCCATGAAATTGCTAGCCGTGATTTTGGGTCTCGTGACTTTTTCTGTGTCCGCGCGTGCGGCCGAACCCGCGCCGTTCCTCCACAACCACGAGCGCATCCTGTTTCAAGGCGATTCCATCACCGACGGCGGACGGCAGCGGGTGGGCAACGACCTTAACCACATCATGGGACAGGATTACGCCTACCTCATCGCGGCCCGGCTTGGCGCGCAGTTTCCCGACCGCCAATTGACGTTTCTCAACCGCGGCATCAGCGGCAATACGGTCACCGACCTCGTGGCCCGCTGGCAGACAGACGCGCTGGACCTGAAACCGGATGTCATCAGCATTTTAGTCGGGGTCAATGACACCGCCGATGTGGTTGATGGCAGAGCCAAGGCCGTCACGGCCGGACAATTCGAACAGACATACGACCGGTTGATTGAGGACACGCTCGCGGGGCTGCCCAAAGTGCGTCTGGTTTTGTGCGAACCGTTCGTTTTGCCCGTTGGCCGGGTGAAGGCCGGCTGGGAAAAGTGGAGCGTGGAGATGGCATCGCGCCGGCAAATCGTGGCGAAACTCGCCGCCAAACATCATCTGCCGTTCGTTCCATTTCAGACGGTGTTTGATGGCGCGTGCCGGCGCGCCCCCGCAGATTATTGGCTTTGGGATGGCGTTCATCCCACCTACGCCGGGCATGAACTGATGGCCGACGCGTGGTTGCGCGCGTTGGACGCGCTGCCGCCCGCCGGCAAATGAGGCTTGCCAACCCGCGCGGAGGCGGCGATATTAGGCGGACAAATTTATGGCGGACGTGGCAAATAAATATCCCGAAAATGTCCCCGGCAAATATTACGTGGACAACCAGTGCATTGATTGCGACCTGTGCCGCGAGACGGCGCCGGACAATTTCAAACGCAACGACGACGGTGGTTATTCGATGGTTTTTAAACAGCCGTCCTCGCCCGAAGAAGAAGCGCGCTGCAAGGAAGCCAAGGAAGGCTGCCCGGTGGAAGCCATCGGCGACAACGGCGCCTAGCTCGCCAGAAACTTCTTTTCCTCCGCAGGAGTCAACAAATCCGGTAGGGCGGGCAGTCCCTTGCCCGACGCAATCTACTGGTTACCGCGGCGCGCACGGAGTGACGCGCCCTGCCACTGCCGGTCACTCCACCGGGACCAGGGCCATGTCGCGCGTGTAGTAAAGAATCCGTCCGCAATTCGTGCAGGTGATGATTTCCTGATCGGCCATGCAAAAGACCAGGATTTGTGCCGGCAATTTCATGTGGCAGCCGCCACACACGCCGTGATGCACGCCCACGACGACGTTCTCACCTTTACTTTTGATGAGCCGTTCGTATCGGTTCCGCGCGATTTCCTCCACCGCCGCCGCCAGTTCCGTCCGGCCCTGCAGTAAATCGGCCAGGTCCTTTTTCAAATTGTCTTCGCGCTGGGTTAATTGCGCAACCTGATCGTCCACCAGTTTTTTCGTTTCACCGGCTTCTTTGGAAATGCGGCTGGCATCCTTCTGCACCTGTTCCGCCTGCTCCATCAATTCGATTTCCTGGTCCTCGATTTTGGTGATATCGGCCTTGCAGGCGTCAATCTCGTGGGTCAGCGCGCGGTATTCCTCGTTTTTGCGGGTCTGCAACTGCTGATTGGCGTATTTCTCGATCTGCTGTTTCTTCGATTCGACGTCCAGTTCGAGCCGTTTGCGGTCGGACTCGATTTGTTTGGCGCGGGTCTTGAGGGATTCGAGTTGGCTTTGGGCGGCGGCAGCCCTGGCGCGCAGGCCTTCGCGTTCCGGGCCAATGTGGGCGAGTTCTCCCTGCACGCGACGAATTTTTTGGTCACGGTCTTGCAGCACCAGCAGCTTCTCAAGCGTCTCCAGCATTATGCCGGGAGATTAGCGACAGAAACATTCCGAGTCAATGCGGGCGAGCGATGGGTACTGTCCGGATTTGAAGATTACGGAGCGCGACTGTGCGCGAAGCGCAGTCGCAGCGCGCGCAAAATTGCTGCGGCTGGTCTGCGACACGGCCGCGCCCCATCAATTCAGGACAAGATCGAGCGATGACCGACGTTTGCCGTGGCAAATTAAATTTACGATTTCACCGTTCGCCGCTAACCTGTCGCCATGCGTTTTATCGGCGGTGTCATCGAAAAATTGCAGCGGCATCCCAAGCGGGTTGTGTTTCCCGAAGGCGAGGAACCACGTGTTTTGCAGGCCGCGCGCCAGTTTCAAGCCTTGCGACTCGGTGCCCCCATCGTGCTCGGCAACCACGAAAAGGTGAAGGCAACCGCCGACGGACTGAAGATTCCACTCGAAGGCATCCGGGTGCTTGAACCCGCCACGAGCGAAGAGCTGGAAAATTTCACCCGCCGTTTCCACGCGCTTTACCGGGACAAAGGCATTCACGCCACCGAAGCGCGCGAGGCGCTGCTTCAGCCGAATTTTTTTGGCGCCATGATGATTGCGATGCACCAGGCGGATGGCATGGTTTCCGGCGCGACGCACATCACCAGCAGCGTCCTGCGGCCGTTAATCCAAATTGTCCAGCCCGCACCGGACGTCGCGACGGTGTCGAGTTGCATGGTCATGGAGGTCGAAGACACGCGCATCGGCGAAAACGGCGTGTTGTTCATGGCCGATTGCGGCGTCGTGCCCGACCCGAGCGTGGAGGAACTGGCCGACATCGCCATCACCACCGCGCGGCTCGCACGGCATCTGCTCAACGTGCGTCCGCGCGTGGCGTTGCTGTCGTTTTCGACCAAAGGTAGCGCGTCTCATCCGTCCGTCGGCAAAGTGCAGGCGGCCACGGCCATGGCTAAGTTCAAGGCCGACCAGGCGCTGCTGGACGCCGAGTTCGACGGCGAATTGCAGGTGGACGCCGCGTTGGATCCGGAAATCGCCGAACGCAAATTGCGCGACAGCGCCGTCGCCGGGCGCGCGAACGTGCTGATTTTTCCCGAGCTGAATTCGGGCAATATCACCAGCAAACTCGTCCGGTTGGTCGGCCACGCCAATGCCTACGGCCACATCCTGACCGGTCTGAACCGCCCCGCCGCCGATGTGACGCGCGGTTCGAACGCACATGACATCCTCGGCGTCGCCGCCATCATCGGCGTGCAGGCGACCGATTATCACAAGCTTTATCCGGGCGCCGACACCCGTCTGCCCGGCGACGAGGCATAAGCATTTGAAAATCAATCCCGCATTGAACGATCTGCCGGTTTATCAGCCCGGCCGCCCGATTGAAGAAGTCGCGCGCGAACTCGGTTTGCCCGCCGCCGACATCATCAAGCTCGCGTCGAACGAGAATCCGTTCGGGCCGTCGCCGCTGGCCATCGCCGCCATGCAACAGGCACTGGCCGGTGTTAATCTCTATCCCGATGGCAACGCGTTTTATCTCAAACAAAAACTTGCTGCCAAACTCGGCGTCGAACCGGCGAACCTGATTCTCGGAAACGGCTCGAACGAAATCATCGAATTTGTCGGGCACTCTTTGCTTGGTGGCGGTGGCGCCCTCGCCACCCCACGGCCCGGCGGCGAGGGCGCCGCCGCTACCCTGGACGTGGTGGTCTCGCAATATTGTTTCGCGGTATATCCCATCGTCACCAAATTGTTCGGCGCGAATTTGATCACCGTGCCGGCAAAGAATTACGGTCATGATTTGCCCGCGATGCTCAAGGCCATCACGCCGCACACGCGCATCGTGTTCGTGGCCAATCCGAACAATCCTACCGGCACGCTCGCCCCGCGCGAGGACGTCATCCGGTTCATCAACGGAGTGCCCGACGACGTGTTGTTGGTAATGGACGAAGCTTACATTGATTTCCTGGAAAACCCGTTGAGCATAGTGCCGTGGGTAAAGAATGGGTCGAAGCCGAACCTGATTCTGATGCGGACATTTTCGAAAATTTACGGACTGGCAGGTCTGCGCATCGGTTATGGCATCGGGAATCCCGAATTCATTGCCGCGCTGGAAAAAATCCGGCAACCATTCAACATCAATCTGCTGGCGCAGACCGCCGCGCTCGCGGCGCTGGACGATGTTGAACACGTCCGCAAAACGCGCCAGAACAATTTCGCCGGACTGAAATTTTTCGAGCGGGCAATCCACGACCTGAAACTCGAATTCATCCCGTCGGCGGCGAATTTCACTCTGGTCCGGGTTGGCGAGGGCCAGAAGATTTTCGAGGCGATGCAGAGGCAGGGCGTAATCGTGCGTCCGATGGGCGGTTATCAATTGCCGGAATGGATTCGCATCACCATCGGCACGCCGGAGCAGAACGAGCGGTGTTTGAAGGCGTTGAAGAAGGCGCTTGCTTGAAAGTGGCGCAGGCGTCCCGCCTGCTTTTTTCGGCCTCTGGCGGAAAATGATTGTGCATCCGGTGATGCAAATCGGGTTTATTCAACGAGCGGCATCCTTTGGCCCACAAAGGAATTCGGCGGGACGCCGAATTCAACCCGCGAGACGCGGGTGCTACCGCAGACCCTCGATTACGAGGTCGCAAAATCCACGTTCGGTACGTCGCGGACGGACGGCGGCACGCTGAAGAAATCACCTTCGGATTTGAACCCGAACGTTTTCGCCACCAGGTTGCTCGGAAAGGTTTCGCATTTGTTCCGATAATCGCGCACGTTGCCGTTGTAGAACCGGCGCGCGGCCTGGATGCGGTCCTCGGTGTTGACGAGTTCGGTTTGCAGTTTGAGGAAATTCTGGTCGGCCTTGAGTTGGGGGTAATTTTCCACTACGACGAGCAGTTGCTTGAGCGCGTCCACGAGCTGGACTTCGTCGCGCGACTGGTCGGCGACCGGACCGTTGTTGGCGGCGCAGCGGTTGCGCAGTTCGGTCACGCGCTCCAGCACCTCGCGTTCGTGCGCGGCATAGCCTTTCACTGTGGCGACGAGATTGGGGATGAGGTCGTAGCGGCGCTTCAATTCCACGTCCACGTCGCTCCACGATTCGCGGATGTAATTTTTCAGCGCAACGAGCGCATTGTACTGCACCAGCACGTAAAAGCACGGCAGGCCAACAACGACCAGAATGGCAATCGGGGCGGAAATCATACGTTTTGTGTGAACAGGTACTCCGGCAAAAGAGAACGGACTTTGGCGAGGCGCTGCAAGTTGAATTCGATTTGCGCGACCGGCAATTGCGGTTCGAACGCCAGCGAAATCACCGGGCCTTGGATTTCGATTCCCAGGCCGTGGTTGGTCAGCAGGTATTCGATCATTTGCGGGCTGCACACGTCATAGGCGAATTTTTTGTCCTTCGACTGCACGCAAAACGTCCGCGAGAATTCGGCAGACTCAAACTTGATCGCGTCGCCGATGCCGAACGCCGTTTCGATTTTTTCTCCCAGGGTTTCCGGTCTGATGGTCATTTTGGGGAAAGCCTCTTTGACGACGAGCATGAGAATCGTGCCGTAATGTTCTCTCCGATTTTTGCCGGAGCCGGTCCCATAGTGGTAATCGAAGACAAAGAGCGGCTGTTCGTGGTACCGGCCACGAAGAATGTTGAATGCATATCTGTCATCGCCCCGCGAAAGCCGGCTCAGAAATCCCCAGCCCATTGTGAAGCTGTCGTCGCGGTGCGGATTGAAGTTGTCAAAGTCCAGCCGCGAACTAAGCGCCTGCAAATCGAGCGACCGCCTCTGGACGGCGCGCTTTTGCCTGATCGTTTCCATGATCATGGCGATTCCGAATGCAGCAGCCAACAGGATCGGGAACAGAATTTCGACAGTGCTATGTGCCGCGGCCATCATGCGTTTTGGGTGAAGAGATATTCCGGCAGCCGCGAGCGGATTTCCACCAGCCGTTGCAGATTGGATTCGACTTGTTCGACCGACAGGCAGGTATCGAATGCCAGCGCCAGCACCTGATTTTCGATTTCGACACTCAAGTCGCGGTTGGCCAGCAGGTATTCCATCATCTTCGCGTTGCAGACGTCGTAGGCGAATTTTTTGTCCGGCGACCGCACATTGAACGCTTTGGAGAATTCGGCGGACTCGAATTTGATGTCCTGATAACCGAATACCTCGGCAACCCGGGTGAGGAAATTTTCGCGCCGGATGGTCAGGTCGGGAAATACCGCCGGCAGCGTCAAAATGAAAAAGGAGAACCAGTGATGGTGGGTCTGGCGCCCGCTTTTGCCCTGGGTATAGGTTTCGTAATGATAATCGAACGCCAGAACCGGGTTTTGTTGGTAGCTTCCAGACAGGACATTGCGGGCGTAACGATTTTCGCCTTGAGCCAGTTGCTTAAGAAAGCCATACCGGTCGGCGAGTCCGTAATCTTCCGCCGCGCTGAAATTCAAACCCAACCGTTGTGCGAGCGTAAACAGTCCTTCCAGCCGTTTGCGCGCCTGGATCATGCCGTAAATGGCACCGATTACGGTAATGACCAGCACCGCCACAATCAGAAATGGCATTGCAAATGGGATTTGCGTGTGCACGAAGCTGTTCTAAACCAAAGCCGCAGGCCGGGCCATTATAATTTCAAACGCTTTCTCCACCGCGCCTTTTTCCTTTTCCCCTGTTCCATTCGCCTTCATTTTAGCGGCATGGAATTGTCCGCCGCAGAGATCCGCCGGGCCGTCAAGCTCGCCCTTGCCGAGGACATGGGCAGCGGCGACGCGACAACTCTGGCTACTGTGCCCGAGGCCGCAACGGCAAAGGCCGTTCTGTGCGCCCGTGAACCGCTCGTCGTGGCCGGACTTGATTTTGCCGAGGCAGCGTTTCGTGATCTTTCCGCCGCCGTCAAAATCGAGCGGCTGGCGAACGACGGTCAACCGGTCAAGGAGCATGAAGTTCTGCTGAAAATTTCCGGTCCGGCCCGCGCCTTGTTGAGCGCCGAGCGCGTCGCATTAAATTTCGTCCAGTGGCTTTCCGGCATCGCCACGCTCACGGCGCAATTCGTCGAGGCCGTGAAGGGAACGCACGCGCAGATTCTCGACACACGCAAAACCACGCCCGGCTGGCGGCGTTTCGAAAAATACGCCGTCTCGTGCGGCGGCGGACACAACCATCGCCTCGGCCTGGACGATATGGTGCTCATCAAGGACAATCACCTCGCGGCGCTGCACGGGGAAAAGCCGAATGCCATAGCTGCTGCCGTGGAACGCGCCCGCAAAAAATATCCGGACCTGAAAATTGAAGTCGAAGCCGACACCCTGGAGCAGGTCGAACAAGCCGCCGATGCGTGGGCAGACATAATCCTGCTCGACAATATGAACCCGATTCAACTGCGGCTGGCAGTGCAGAAAGTCAAAGGCCGCATCAAGACCGAGGCAAGCGGCGGTGTGAATCTGGCAAATGTCCAGGCGATTGCAAAAACCGGCGTGGATTTCATTTCCGTCGGCGCGCTCACGCATTCCGCGCGCGCGGTGGACATCGGACTGGATTTCATAAATGAATGAAGAAGGAAGAATGCAAAATGATGAAACATTTTGTCAGTGATCTGGGATTTTACTTCTGCATTCTTCATTATGCCTTCTGAATTTTTAAATGACCACGGACGCTAAAATCCTGACTGCGCTGCGCGCCAATGCCGACGGTGTGTCGGGCGCGGAAATCGCCGAGCAACTGGGCATCACCCGCGCGGCGATTTGGGGGCACATCGAGGAATTGCGCCGCTTGGGCTACGACATCGAGGCTGGCCCGCACTTCGGCTACCGCCTCGTGAGCGCGCCCGATGCGCTGCACGCCGACGATTTACTGGCGCGTGTGGCGGCGACGCCTCCGTCGCCGATTGCGGGTGTCAGTGCGACGAGGGCGTCGCAGCCACGAATCGTCGGACGCGACATCCGCGTGTTCGAACAAACGACCTCGACCAACGACGTGATGGAGAAGCTGGCGCGCGACGACGTGAAGGAAGGGATTGTCATTTTTGCGGAATCGCAAACAAAAGGCCGCGGCCGGCTTGGTCGCGCGTGGCTGTCGCCGGCGCGAAAGGGTCTTTGGTTTTCCGTTTTGCTGCGACCTAACTTGCGTCCGCCGGAAACGACGCAGCTCACCGTCGCTTCCGCGGCGGCCCTGCGCCGCGCGATTCAATCGGAAACCGGCCTGGCGCCGGAAATCAAGTGGCCGAATGACATTTTAATTCGCGGTAAAAAAGTCGCGGGCATCCTAACGGAGCTCAGCGCGGAATTGGATCGAGTCAAACACGTCATTCTCGGCATTGGCGTGGATGTGAACCTGAGCCTGAACGAATTCCCGACGGAATTGCGCAATACGGCAACTTCATTGAAAATTGAAGCCGGCCGGACAATTCCCCGGCCGGAACTGGCCACGGCTATTTTGCGTGAACTCGACCACGACTACGCGCGCGTCTGCGGCAACCAGTTTGCCGCCGTGGCCGACGAGTGGGAGGCACATTGCACGACGATCGGCCGCGCGGTGACGATCCGGGTTGGTGACCGCAAGATCAGCGGCCGCGCCGAATCGCTGGGCGAGGACGGCGCGTTGCGATTGCGCACCGAGCATGGACATCTGGAACGCGTTACTGGCGGAGACGTGGCGTTGGAGAAATGAAATTGGTTAAATGAGCTAAATAGGTTAAACAGGTTCGGGGATTGCGATGTTCATTTAACCATTTAACTCATTTAACTGTTAGACCAGCAATCATGCTTCTGCTTTTCGACATCGGCAACACGAACACGCACGTTGGTCTGGCTGACGACCGGCGTGTGGTGAAGAACACGAACATTCCCACGTCGCTTTGGTTCCGGGGCGCGGCGGGAAAGGTGGCGAAAAAATTCGTGGACCGTGCAAACCTGGACGGTGCGGCCTTGTGCAGCGTGGTGCCGCGCGCGACGCCGCGTGTGCGGAAATTGGTCGCACAGCTCTCGCGGGAGCGCCGGCATCTTGCCGGCACGGATGCCGGCGCTCCCGGTATCCCACTGCTCGAACTCACATCGAAAACCCTGCGCGGCATCGGGATTGATTATCCGAAGCCGGACACGATCGGGCAAGACCGCCTGGCCAACGCGGTGGCGGCGCGCCAGCGCTTCGGCGCGCCGGTGGTCGTGGTGGATTTTGGCACGGCCGTGACGTTTGATGTCGTCGATCGCGCGGGCAATTACGCCGGGGGCATCATCGCGCCTGGGCTGGCGGCGATGACGGATTATCTGCATGAGAAAACCGCGTTGCTGCCACGCATTAGAATCCGCGAAGTCAAAACGGCGATTGGCAGAAGCACGGAACAGGCGATGCTGGTCGGCGCGGTCCACGGTTATCGCGGGCTGGTGCGTGAATTGATTGCCGAGTTAAAGCGCGAATTGAAAGTGAATCAATTGCCGGTGGTGGCGACGGGCGGTTACGCGGGATTGATTGCTGCGAGGCTGCCTGAAATCAAGGCGATTGAACCCAATTTAACTTTGGAGGGTTTGCGTCTGGCGTGGGAGGCCGCGCATGGTGTGCGGGCATAAGATCGGGAACCTGTTGCCGTTTCCGGCATCTAATGGTTGATGCACAGGGAACTCCCGAATCGCTTTACCTTGGAGCGGATTTTGTGCGGCGCGATCTTCGCCGGAATGCTGGCAAATGCGCCGCCGATGCGCGGGGCTACGGTGTGGACCGGCCCGCCGATTACCTACAATCAGCCGTCACCCGACCCCACCCAGGCCTCGAATCAGGACCGGATCGCGCCGGATGTCTGGCTGACGCGCGCCGCTTCCAAAGGCCTTTTCAACGCTTATTCAGAAACGAACGCCACGGCGCTCAGCCCGACGAACACCGAATGGGCATTTGGCACACTCGATAACTATGCCTCGCTCCACTACACGAACTGGCTGTCCTGGCTCAATGGCCGATCACCAACCAATCTGGTGGGCCAGCAGGTGGTCGTGCATCTCATCTCCGATGACATCTATCTGTCAATGGAATTTACGTTATGGGGTTCCATGAGCAGCGGCGGTTTTGCCTATCAACGTTCGACGCCAGCACCAGCCAATCTATGGGGAGCCAGCGTCACCAGCGGCCAGTTCTCGTTCAATTATACAACTGATGCCGAGTCCACTTACGTCGTCCAAAGTTCCTCCAACCTCGTGGATTGGATGTCCCTGGAAACGAATGTAGCGTCGGGCGGTCTGATGTCATTTTCCAACGCACTTGATGCGGTCGGAACCCGATTTTATCGAGTGGGCCGATCGCCCAATCCTTGAAAGCCTTTGATTCTGAAGTTCATACCGGCGAAAAAAATCCGGGAACCTAAAACGGTTTGAGGCCTCACACCTGCAATGAAAATGCTTAAACCTTTTTCAGTCGTTTTTGGGTGGGGAATCGCGCCGGCTTTTTTGCTGGCCGCAGTCTCTGTGGCGCAGGCTTCCACAGTTTGGAGCGGACCGAACACGGGCTTTTACCATACCCAGGAAAACGGTCTCGCAGACCAATTGACACCCGGTGTGTCGCTGACCCGGGGTGCCAGTGGGGGATTGTATAATGCCGTGACCGAAGCCGGAGCCGTTTCCGGTATCAGCCCCAAGGATACCAAATGGGCCATCGGAACGCTCGCCAACCTTAGTACATTAACCAATTCGCCGTCTAATTTCGGTCCGTGCCCGTTGGAGGCAGGCGGTCATCCGCCGGGTTATGTGGGCACAACTTTTGTCGTGCATTTGACTAACGAGGATATTTATTTGCAGCTCACGCTGACGAATTGGGGAGGGACCGGCGGTGTTGGAGACAAAACTTTTGGCTACGTACGCTCCACGCCCGCCGCACCGGCGCCGAGTGTCACTATCACCAACCCCATCAACGGCGCTGTTTTCCCTGCCCCCGCCAGTGTGAACATTGCGGCCAATGCCACCGTCAGCAGTGGCACGGTTACCAATGTGCAGTTTTTCACCAATAACGTTTTGTTGGGGTCGGTGCCGGCGGCGCCGTTCACGCTCACGGCGAACAATCTGGCGGCGGGCGCCTATTCGCTCAAGGCGGTGGCGACCGCGGCAGGAGTGTCTGCAACCTCTGCGGTAGTGAACATCACGGTTGTTGCTGCGCCGACGGTAACCATCACCAACCCGGCCAACGGAGCCGTGCTGGCTGCGCCTGCGAGTATAAACCTTGCGGCCAACGTCAGCGTGGGCGGCGGCACGGTAACCAATGTGACGTTCTTCGCCAACGCCGCTCCGCTCGGGTTGGTCACGGCTGCGCCCTTCACTCTCACGTCCGGCCCGCTGGCGGCCGGTTCCTATGCCTTGGCCGCCGTAGCAACTGCGGCGGGAATTTCCGCGACGTCGGCCGTGGTGAATGTAACGGTGATTAATCCGATTGCGGTGAACATCTCCGGAGCGAACCTGAACGGCGGCCAATTTGGATTCAGCCATACTGCCGACGCGGGATTGACTTATGTTGTCCAGAGTTCATCCAATCTCGTGGATTGGGTGTCGTTGGCCACGAACGTTCCGTCCAGCAGTCCAGTGCCGTTTTCCGATCCATTTGATTCCACCGCGATAAAATTTTATCGCGTGAGCCGATCGCCCAACCCGTGATCGGCCTAAACCAGCCGGCTGTGGTCAGGTCTTGAGTTGCGCCGGCCAGGGGCATTTATGGACACGCGCCTGTCAAAGGCAAAGCAATTGCGCCGGTGGACTGCGCTGGGATTGGCTGCGGGAGCCGGGTTGCTCCTTTTTTTGGTCAATTCCTGTGCCACGACGGATCGCCTGGCGGTTGAGCCACTGCAAATTGAGGGCGCAACCTATATCGGGGACGCGGCTTGTGCAGACTGCCACGCGAACATCACGCGAGTCTTCCCCTCCAGTCCGCACGCGCGGCTGCATCTGGAAAACGCCGGGATGTCCGGCCAATACGGATGCGAATCCTGCCACGGTCCGGGCAGCAAGCACATTGCCCTGGGCGGCCGGGGCGGTCTGGACAAATTTATCATCAATCCGGGAAAGGATCCCCAGGCCTGTTTCCGATGCCATCTCGAAGTGCAGGCCGAATTCCACCTTCCCCAGCATCATCCCGTGTTGGAAGGAAAAATGAATTGCGTTCAGTGCCACGACCCGCACGGCATGGACATCATGAAACCGGCGGGTGGACTGGCGATGGCGCGGTTGAATGATACGTGCGCTCCATGCCACCGGGAACAGACCCGACCGTTTGTCTTTGCACACCCGGCCCTGCGCGAAGGCTGCACGGTCTGCCATAATCCCCACGGTTCCATCAACGCCAAAATGCTCACCGAGCCTGATTCCAATCTTTGTCTGCGTTGCCACGCCCAGGTACAAGGACCGGACACGGCCGGTCGCATTTATATCGGCGGCCGGGATCATACCGCGAGTCTGGCTTACGGCAGTTGCTGGTCCGCCGGTTGCCACACTGCGGTTCACGGTTCAAATGTCCACATCATTCTCCTCTATTGAAACGGGCGCCGAACAACGTATCGCGGCGAAGGCGGATCAGTCTGGGCCTGATCGTGACCATCGGCTGCCTGCGCGTGGGTGCCGCTGAACCGGACCTTTCCAAACTGCCACCGGCGGCCACGGGGCAAATTGATTTCGCGCGCGACATCAAACCCGTTTTGGAAGCCAATTGCCTCCGTTGTCACGGCCCCGAAAAACCCAAAAGCGGCTTGCGCCTGGACAATCGCGAGGCCGCGTTGAAGGGCGGTGAAGAGGGGGTGGACATTATGTCCGGTAACAGCGCCAAAAGCCCGCTCATCCACTACGTCGCCCGCCTGGTGGAAGACGTGGAAATGCCGCCGGTCGGCAAGGGCAACCCGCTCACGGCGGAGCAGATTGCGTTGTTGCGAGCCTGGATTGACCAGGGAGCGACCTGGAACGCGGCCATGCTGACCAACAACTTTGCATTTTCCTTTTCCCCGGTTTTAGGCGGAACGACGGTGAATGGTGACGCCCACAAGTATCGTGAACACTACTGGCAGAAGGACGGGGTGAACGGCGGAGTGGAACAATTTGAGCTGGTCGAGCAGACCGACCCCGATACCAGATGGCTCCTGAGCGGACACGCCTTGCTGAACGATTATAAAGTCAGCCTGGACGTGGATCAGACTGACCAGGGCTTTCTGCACTCGGGCTGGGCGCAGTATCGGAAATACTACGATGACACCGGCGGGTATTATCCGGCCCTGGTCCTGCCCGCGCCGAGCCTGGGTGAGGATTTGCATCTGGACATCGGCAAGGCCTGGCTTGATCTCGGCCTCACTTTGCCGGACAGGCCGCAGCTGGTGTTCGGTTACGAATACGATTACCGGCGGGGCGATGAAGCCACGACCCAATGGGGCGCGGTCGGAACCAGCCCCGCCAACACCCGCAACATCGCGCCCGCCAGCAAGAGCGTCAACGAGAGCGTCCACATCCTTAAATTTGATCTGGCCGATGAAATTTGGGGAGTGGCGATCGAGGACCGATTGCGCGGCGAATTTTACGATCTGCAAACGGGCGCAACCAATACCGCCCTGGGTTCAGTCCCGCAAAGCGTGAACGAGGGCACCCGATATTTTGAAGGGGCCAACACCCTCCGGTTGGAACGGAAGTTCGGTGATTGGTTGTTTGCTTCCGCCGGTTATCTTTACAGCAAGCTGAATGCGGACTCGACTTTTGCGATGGCCGAGCCAACGCTGTTGCAGCAGGTAAACATTCCGCAAATCGCCCTGGAAAAGGAGTCCCACGTCGGCAATCTCAACGGTCTCCTGGGCCCGTTCGACGGTCTCGTCATTTCCACCGGAGTGCAGGCGGAATGGACCCGGCAGACGGGCTTTGGCACCGGGACGTATGATCAGCAAGTCCCACCACCACCGTTCACGGATGTCCTGGTCCCCTTCACTGAGGCGTCGGATTACGATGAATCGTCGCTCCAGGAAAACCTGGCGTTGCGGTATTCAAAAATCCCCTTTACCGCATTGTATGCCGAAAGCCGGTTCGAACAGCAAAATATAGGGCAATCCGATCAATTCGATGCCGCGCAGGACATTCTCAATAAAGCGGTATTTCTCCAGCACACGGCCTTTTCCAGCCAGTCGAGCGATCTCCGGTGCGGCTTCAACACCTCGCCCTGGCGCAGCGTTGATTTGAACGCCCAATATCGCCGTTACGAAAACGACAGCCAGTATGACAGCGACCCGCTGGTGCAGCCCGTTCAGACCGCCTACCCCACTTTCATCCGCTCGCGCGATTTGATCTCGGATGAAGTCGAGTCCAAACTGGTTCTGCATCTGACTCCCGATTTCAAAACCAGCCTGTCCTATCAATATCAAACCACCCGCTACGGCCTGGACACCAGCCCTTATGTCCCGTTCGGCGTTGTCATTTCTCCCGGTGGCGAATTGCTCGCGGGCCGGGATCGTTCCCACATTTTTTCCGTGAACACGACGCTGAAGCCCGCGCGGCGGCTTTACCTTTCCACCACCTTTGCCTATCAGACCTTCACGTTGGTGACCTCGGCGGACGGTTCGCCTGCGGTCGTGCCGTACAGCGGCGATATTTATTCCGTCCTGGCCGATGGCACCTGGGTGCTCAACCAGGCGACTGACCTGTTCGCCGGCTATGTCTTCTCGGCTGCCAATTACGGGCAGAATAATTTTGCCGGCGGCCTGCCGTTGGGCATTCAATATCAGCGGCACAGCGCTCAGGTCGGGTTGTCACGTCGCTTCAGCAGGAACGTCTCCGCCAGGCTGCAATACCGGTTCGACTATTATAACGAGCCCAGCAGCGGCGGGGCGAACAATTACCGCGCCCATTCTGTTTTCGGCGTGGTCACCTTCCAATTTCGGTGAGGCGGTGCCCTTCGGATATTGCGGCGAGAACGGCGAGGCCTCGGAGCGCGGTCGGGTTGAACCCCTGCTTCGCCCGCCTCGCTCACGACTTGCCAATGGGTTGAACCCAAAATCCGACCACCCACTCGGTTACCGGCATCCGCTTTTTCTCAATTGGTTTCGCCGCGCCGATCCGAACGAGTTCGTGCGCGGCCGTGCCCGCAAGCCGTGGCGACCCAAACGTGAAAGGCTGGCAGTTTTTTCCGGCTTTTTTCATGTCGTGAGTTGGAATCCGGCTTTTCAAATGTGCTTACCCGGGATGAAAATCCACAAATCCATTCGTGCTTCCGCGTTAAGACGCCCGGCCAGGTGATTTGTTCCACCGGGCGGAATTTGGCTCGCTTTTTCGGCGTTTTCCACAAAAAATGTGCTTGGCAGGCGGACAAAGTGACTTTTTGGCGGGAACAATTGTCGTTCTGCAGGCTCTTAATTTCGATGTGGCGATATGGCCGAGGCCGTGGAGTTTGAGAAGCTGGTGGCTTGTTATTACGAGCCGCTGTACCAGTTCGCCTTCAGCCTCGCGCGGGACGAAGCCGACGCCTGTGACCTCACACAACAGACCTTTTGCGTTTGGGCGGCCAAAGGCCACCAATTGCGCGACGCGTCCAAAGTGAAAACCTGGCTCTTCACCACGCTCCACCGCGAATTTCTCGGCACCCGCCGGCGGCAAACCCGTTTCCCGCATGTCGAGTTGGAGCACGCCGCGGCGGAACTGCCCGTCGTGTCCCCCGTCACCGCCAACCGTCTCGACGCGGGGCATGTGCTGGAAGCCCTCGCCAGCCTGGATGAAATATACCAGGCGCCCGTCGCCCTGTTTTATCTGCAGGATTGTTCCTACAACGAGATCGCCGAGATTCTCGACGTGCCCCTCGGTACTGTCAAATCACGGCTGGCCCGCGGGCTGGGACGATTGCACGAACTGCTCACCGGAAACAATACCGGCGCCCAACTTGAATCACCCAAATCGTGAACCGCGACGAAGCCAAAAACATTTTATTGCTCTACCGGCCGGGCACCGCCGACGCCGATGATCCGCAGGTCGCCGAGGCGCTCGCGTTGGCGAAACGGGACGCGGAACTGATGGACTGGTTGGCAGCGCATTGTGCGCGCCAGGAAGCGTTGCGCGCGAAGTTCCGGCAAATCACCGTGCCCGCGGGCCTGAAGGAACAGATCATTATTGAGGAGGCAGCACACAAACGAATCAGCTCCCGGCGGCGGAACGCGCTTTTGGCGGTGGCGGCGATCGGGGTCGCGCTGATTGTGCTGGCGCCGCTCTGGTTCGCGCGCCAGCCCAGGGACGACACGTTTGCCATTTATCAAAGCCGGATGGCGCGCCTCACGCTCAGCTATCGCATGGATTTGACGACGAATAACCCGGCGCAAATCCGGGCCTACCTTGCGGTGAACAACGCCCCGGCGGATTACGTTTTGCCCTCCCCGCTGGAAAAGACCACCACCACCGGGTGCGCAGTAGAAAATTGGCGAGGTGCGAAGGTCTCGATGGTTTGCTTCCGCACTGGTCGGCCGCTGCCACCGGGACAATCCAGCGATTTGTGGCTGTTTGTGATTGATCGCGTGGCGGTGAAGGATGCGCCGGACACCGGTGCGCCCCGCTTCGCCCAGGTTAACAATCTCATGACCGCAACCTGGACTGCGGGCGACAAGCTTTACGTCCTGGGGACGGAAGGAGACGAAGCGGTGCTCCGGCAATACCTGTGAGCGGTCGGCTCATTAATTGCCATCCACGCTCATGTGTTCCACCACCCAATTAAAATCCTGCTGTTGGTCGGCAGTAACTGAAATGGGCAAGCCAGCCGCATCCGGCGCCGGCGGGCGATAGGTATTGGACTGCGACCAGCGATGGAGGGAACTGTGGCCATCGGCAAACGAAAGGGCCGTCGCGCGATTGTGATAGGTGGCCGGCAGGTGAAGCCACTGGGCGCCATAAGAACTCGGCCAGGTCGAGATACTCGGGACGGGGTAATCAACGGCCTTGTTGAGAAAGTAGCCGTCCGTAATGCTGTCCGGGTGCTCGTCGAGAAAAACAAAAATCTCAACCGGCCGGGGTATTTGGGTAACTCTGAAAAACTGCACGTAATCGGGATTATTGATATTGAAACCGTTGGTCGAGAAGTCCCCGGCGTTGCCGACCATTGCGTTCATCGAATAACTGCGGATACGACCGTCCCAGCCGGCCGCGCGTTGGTCCGGGCTAAGCACGTCATCGGCCGGGCAGCGATAAATTCCCGTTGAACCGCTGTAGGGCCCGAGGCTGGCGTCGGTGATTGTGGCAAGATTGGTGTTGTCCGAATCCAGCGGTCCCGAGACGCCCCAGGTCATGACATTGTTGACCCAGTTCAAATCGGTGCGGAAGGATGAACCGGCCATGCCGTCGTTGTAAGGCAGTTGGTCGTCGTGTTCATGGGCATAGATGAGCCAGGCCTGGGTCAGTTGCCGGGTATTGCTTAAACATTGTATGCCTTGCGCCCGCATACGCGTCCCCGCCAGCGCCGGGAGCAGCAGCGCCGCCAGGATCGCGATGATCGCAATCACCACGAGCAACTCAATCAGGGTAAAGGCTTGCCTTCCTTTTTTCCCGGCAAGCGGCGAAACCCGTAAAAATCGCGAAACAGTCATGGGGCAAACTCGCTCAGTCTAGCTTCAACGACGTCTAATCGCAACAATTACCCCGACTTTTGTGTCATGTCAATGCCTAAGCTGGCCGCGGCGGGATGGGAACGGAACTCTGACATTGCCCCGCCGCGCTGCTTTCCCCAAAATCCTGCTCCTATGGCTGGTGGCCGCCGACAATATCCATTTCATCTGATTGAGCCAAAGTGGCAGCAATTCTGGGACAAACAGCAGACTTTTCGCGCCTGGAACCCCGGCGAAGCTGTTCCGGAAAACCATCCCTTCGCCAGGCGGCATGGAGCTGATTCCATGGTGCCCGGCCGGAAGGCCCCGCCGAAATTTTACATTCTCGACATGTTCCCGTATCCGAGTGGCGCAGGTTTGCACGTCGGTCACCCGGAGGGCTATACCGCCACCGACATCCTCGCCCGCTACAAACGCGCGCAGGGTTTTCACGTGCTGCACCCGATGGGTTGGGACGCCTTTGGCCTGCCCGCCGAGCAATACGCCGTCAAGACCGGCCAGCATCCGCGCCAAACCACCGAGCAAAACATCGCCACGTTCAAGCGGCAGATAAAATCGCTCGGTTTCAGTTACGACTGGTCGCGGGAACTGGCCACCACCGATCCGGCTTATTTCAAGTGGACCCAGTGGATTTTTCTGAAGCTGTACAACAGCTTTTTCGATCCGGAATTAAACAAAGCACAACCGATTGAATGGTTGGAAGACGCCCTCTCAGAAAATCCAAAGCGCAATGACGAATGGAAAAACAATGCGAATTTGATGGGGGCTCACGACGCCTGGAAGAAATTTACGCCCGAACAAAAGAGCATTCGGCGTGAATTCATCGATCGCCGTCGGCTTGCCTATGTCAGCGAACAGCCCGTCTGGTGGTGCGAGCAGCTCGGAACGGTTTTGGCCAACGAAGAAGTCGTGGACGGAAAAAGCGAGGTCGGCGGCTTTCCCGTCGTTCGCAAACCGATGCGTCAATGGATGCTTCGCATCACCGCTTACGCCGAAAAATTGCTGGCCGACCTCGACACCATTGACTGGAGCGAATCGCTCAAGGAAATGCAGCGAAACTGGATCGGCCGCAGCGAAGGAGCGACGGTGAAGTTTCAAGTTGTCCAAAATGGCTGTGGTGGAACAGGCCACCGGCCTGTTCCGTCTGGCGACTCGCCGGACGGTTCTGCTGCCACAACCGGCAAGTGGCCGGTTGCAACAGGCGGGTCGCCCGTTCCACCAGAACTTGGTTTGGCCATCGAAGTGTTCACGACACGGCCCGACACGCTGTTCGGCGCGACTTACATGGTGCTCGCGCCGGAACACAAATTGGTGGACGAGTTCACCGCTCCTGCCCAGCGCGAGGCGGTTGCCAAATACAAAATCGAAGTTGCAAAAAAATCCGATCTGGAACGCACCGAACTCGCGAAGGAAAAGACCGGCGTATTCACTGGCGCTTACGCCATCAATCCCGTCAACGGCCAGAAAATCCCCATCTGGATTGCCGATTACGTGCTGGCCAGCTACGGCACTGGGGCCATTATGGCTGTACCGGCGCATGACACACGCGACTTCGAGTTCGCCACCAAATTTAATCTACCGATCATCCAGGTCGTCCAGCCGCCTGACCCCAAAACCGACTGGCGCGGGTTTGTAGATGACGGAACGTCGGTGAACTCAACCGGCCCGGAGATTTCCATAACCGGTTTGCCCACGCCTGAAGCCAAAAAGAAAATCACGGCCTGGCTGGAATCAAAAAGCTTGGGCAAGAAAACCATCAATTACAAACTCCGCGACTGGCTTTTCTCGCGTCAACGTTACTGGGGCGAACCGTTCCCGATTGTCTGGAAGAAAGGACCTGGCGGTCAGCCACCTTATCACGAAGCGTTGCCGGAATCAGCCCTGCCAGTATTGCCGCCCGAGCTGACCGATTACAAACCCACGCCCACCGGCGAACCGCCACTCGCACGCGCCAAGGATTGGGTGAATTTGCGGGATGGCTCGATGCGCGAGACCAACACCATGCCGCAATGGGCGGGTTCGTGCTGGTATTATTTGCGTTTCCTCGATGCGAAAAACCCGAACGCGTGCGTTGGGAAGGAAGCGGAAAACTATTGGATGGGAACGGTAGGGCGCGCTGTCCCCAGCGCGCCGCGGCCGGCTGGGACAACCGGCCCTACCCTTGGCGTTGATTTGTACGTTGGCGGCACCGAACACGCCGTGTTGCATCTGCTCTACGCCCGGTTCTGGCATAAGGTGCTCTACGACCTCGGTTACGTCTCCACGCCCGAACCGTTCTTCAAGCTCGTCAATCAGGGCATGGTGCTGGGCGAAGACAATCAGAAGATGTCCAAATCGCGCGGCAATGTGATTCCCGTGGACGTGCCGGTGCAGGAATTGGGCACCGACGCCTTCCGGCTCTACGAGATGTTTATGGGGCCGCTCGAGATGGTCAAACCGTGGAGCACGCGCGGCGCTGAAGGCGTGTACCGTTTTCTCGGCCGCGTGTGGCGGCTGTTCGTGGATGAAAAATCCGAGACCGAATTCGAGCAGGCGGAAACCACATCGCAAAGCGACGAGAAATTGCTCGGGATCATCAGACTGGATGGCGCTATCAAAGACGTGGCGGCAACTCCGGCACAATTGAAATCGCTCCACACCTGCATCAAAAAAGTCACCGAAGACCTCGATGCTTTGCGTTTCAACACCGCCATTTCCGCGCTGATGGTTTTCGTGAACGAAGCCATGACCTGGGAAACGAAACCGGTGTCCGTGTTGCGTGATTTTCTGATTTTGCTACAGCCCTTCGCCCCGCACTTGGCGGAAGAGCTTTGGGCCAAGCTCCATTCGTCATTCGTCATTCGTCATTCGTCATTGGCATACGCTCCCTGGCCGAAATTTGATCCCGCACTGCTCGTGGAGTCCGAGATTGAAGTTCCCGTGCAGGTAAACGGCAAGCTGCGCGACGTGATCAAGGTCCCGGCCGCCGCCGACAGCGCCGCCCTTGAAGCTGCCGCCAAAGCCTCCGGGAAGGTACAACAGTTCATTGCTGGCAAGACCGTTAAAAAAGTCATCGTCGTGCCAAAGAAACTGGTAAATTTGATCGCGGCGTAACGGCTTTCGGCAGAAAGCCGTCATCTCAAAATGGGAAATTTGTGGCGGTCTGCCGACGCGCCGTTACGCTTTTTCCGCGCTTGCCAGGACGGTCTGGAATTGCGGCGGCGCCTCTTCGCACGCGACGATGCTGATTTCGATTTTCTTGAACCCGGCGTCTTCCAGCCAGCGATGCAAATCGCTCTCGGCAAAACCCGGCCAGCGGTCGCCGTAAAGTTCATGCGCCCTTTCAAAATTATGCCTGAGTAAATCCAGAATCATGATCTGCCCGTGCGGACATAGAATTTTGCCAGCGGCGGCAATCGCTTTATCCGGCGCTTCGGCGTGATGCAAGGCCTGGCTCAAAATCACCAGGTCCACGCTGTTTGCCTCGATGGGCGGGTTCTGCAAATCGCCGAGCCGAAATTCCAAATTCTTCAACCCGATCTTCTTCGCCTTGGCCGCGCCGAATGCGACGATTTTTTCCGAGTTATCCACGGCGATGACTTTTTTGCAGCGGCGCGCGAGCAATTCGCTTAGCAGTCCTTCGCCCGCGCCGAGGTCGGCCACGACCAACGGCGGCAGGATGCGCAATAACAAATGTCCGAACGCCTGCCACGACCGCCCCGGTCCATAAACCCGGTCGAACCGGCCGGCGACCTGATTGAAAAAAACCTGCGCCTGCTCGCGGCGTCGGCCCAGGATGCGCTTGAGGTTGATCTGATCATCCGCGTGTTCGGACAGCTCCTTCGCGCCGCGGATGGCCAGTTGAATGAATTCACGCGCCGCGCCGTCCGCACTCAAGTTCAGCCTGTAAAACGTCCGCTTGCCTTCGCGCCGTGATTGCACCAGACCCGCGTCCTGCAACAGGCCGAGGTGCGTGGAAATGCGCGACTGGCCTAGCCGCGTGATTTCCTGCAGCTCGTTCACGGACAACTCATCCCGCTCCAGCAACGCCACGATACGCAGCCGCGTCGGGTCGGAAAGCGCCCGCAATGATTTCAGGGTCGAGGACATATTCTTCCACGCGCCAAAGATTCTCAAAAAACCGTTTGACGCGAGTCATTTTCGTTATATCATCTTATCTTGATGCGTCAATATGTCAATGGCAGCCAAAACAACGCCCATAAAATTGAATGAGTAAAAATTTTATTTTTTCGTCGGAGTCCGTCGGCGAAGGCCACCCGGACAAGGTCTGTGACACCATTTCCGACGCCGTCCTGGACGCCTGCCTGGCGCAGGACAAATTCAGCCGCGTCGCCTGCGAGTGCTACGCCAAATCCAACATCGTCATCGTCGGCGGCGAAATCACCACCCGCGCCAGACTCGATTTCACCAAAATCGCCCGCGAAACCATCCGGGAAATCGGTTATGTAAATGACGACGACGTGTTTCACGCTGACAAGGTGTTCGTGAACACGATCATCACCCAGCAATCGCCCGACATTGCCCAGGGCGTGGATGCCCGGAAGGCCAAGGGCAAGAAGACCGCCAAGCAGGGCGCCGGCGACCAGGGACTGATGTTCGGTTACGCCTGCAATGAGACGCCCGAGCTGATGCCCGCGCCCATCATGTTCGCCCACCGCCTTGGCCGCGAATTGACGAGAATTCGCAAGAGTGGCAAAGGTCCGGCTTGGCTGCGGCCGGACGCCAAGTCGCAGGTCTCGGTGGAATATCGGGACGGCAAACCCGTGGCCATCACCAACGTCGTCATTTCCACCCAACACAGCGCCGATGCCGAGCATCGCGAAATCGAAAAGTTTTGCATCGGAAGCATCATCCGGAAGGTGTTGCCCGCAAAAATGCTTACGAATAAAACCGAATTTCTCATCAACCCGACGGGCCGGTTTGTCGTCGGTGGTCCGCAAGGCGACACCGGGCTGACCGGGCGCAAAATCATCGTGGACAGCTACGGCGGCATGGGCCGGCACGGCGGCGGCGCATTCTCGGGTAAAGACCCGACGAAGGTGGACCGCAGTGCGGCGTACATGGGCCGCTGGGTGGCCAAGAATATCGTGGCCGCCAAACTCGCCACCAAATGCGAAATCCAGTTCGCCTACGCCATTGGCTATCCCGACCCCGTCAGCGTGAGCGTAGACACGTTCGGTACCGCGACCGTTCCCGAAAGCAAAATCGTCCGTGCCGTCAACCGCGTGTTCAGTTTCCACCCGGCAGACATCATCGAGCAACTTAACCTGCGCCGCCCGATTTATTCGAAGACCACCAACTACGGCCACTTTGGCAAGAACGATCCCGCGCTGACGTGGGAAAAAACCGACAAAATCAACGAGCTCAAACGAGCATTGCAGTAACGTTCAACACTCAACCAGTTATGCCTGCCATCAAACTTTCGCCTCCGCGCGTCAAACCCGCCAAAACCAACGGTAACGGCGCGAAACAGGATTATCACGTCAGCGACCTTTCACTCGCCGATCTCGGCCGCCGCGAAATTTCCGTTGCGGAACAGGAAATGCCTGGGCTGATGGCCATCCGCGCAAAATACGGCCCGGCCAAGCCGCTCAAGGGCGTGCGCGTCTCCGGATCGCTCCACATGACCATCGAGACGGCCGTGCTCATCGAGACGCTCGTCGAACTCGGCGCCTCCGTGCGCTGGGCCTCGTGCAATATTTTTTCGACGCAGGACCAGGCCGCCGCGGCCATCGCCAAATCCGGCGTGCCGGTATTCGCGTTCAAAGGCGAATCACTGGAGGAATACTGGGAGTTTACCCTCAACATGCTCACGCATCCCGTGGCAGCGACGCCCTCGTCGCAGAATGGGCGGCGGGGCGCCGCTGCCACTTGTGGCCCGCAACTGATCGTGGATGACGGCGGCGACGCCACTTTGCTCCTGCACAAAGGCTACGAAATGGAACAGGGCGACAACTGGGTCAACACGCCCAGCGACAGCCACGAAGTTGCCGTCGTAAAGAGTCTTTTGAAGAAGTGCGCGAAGGAACGTCCGGGTTGGTTCACGCAGGCGGTCAAGGATTGGAAAGGCGTTTCGGAAGAAACGACCACTGGCGTGCATCGGCTTTACCAGATGCTCGACGCGAAGAAACTCCTCGTGCCCGCTATCAACGTCAACGACTCGGTCACGAAATCCAAGTTCGACAATCTCTACGGTTGCCGTGAATCGCTCGCGGACGGGCTCAAGCGCGCGCTTGGCGTGATGATTGCCGGCAAAACCGCTTGCGTCTGCGGTTACGGCGACGTCGGCAAAGGTTGCGCCCATTCGCTCCGAGGATTCGGCGCCCGCGTCATCGTCACTGAGATTGATCCCATCAACGCGTTGCAGGCCGCGATGGAAGGGTTCAAGGTCACGACTATCGAAGACACGCTGGGCGAGGCAGACATTTACGTCACCACCACCGGCAACTGCGATATCATCACCTTGGAACACATGTTGAAGATGAAAGACCAGGCCATCGTCTGCAACATCGGCCATTTCGATAACGAGATTCAGGTGGACCGGCTGAATAACGCCAAGGGCGTGAGCAAAGTAAATATCAAGCCGCAGGTGGACCGTTACGATTTGCCCGGTGACCGCAGCATTTATCTGTTGGCCGAAGGCCGGCTGGTGAACCTTGGGTGTGCCGAGGGCCATCCGAGCTTCGTGATGAGCAACAGCTTCACCAACCAATGCCTCGCACAGATGGATTTGTGGAAGAACAAGGACGCCTATAAAGTGGGCGTCTATCGGTTGTCCAAGAAGCTCGACGAAGAAGTCGCCCGGCTGCATCTGGAAAAAATCGGCGTGAAGCTGACCAAACTCACGAAGAAGCAAGCCGACTACATCGGCGTGCCGGTGGAAGGCCCTTACAAACCGGACCACTACCGGTATTGAAATGATAGGGCTGAGCTGGCGCGCAGCCGAAGATTTGGGCGGCACGGCAACGCCGCACTACCGGAAACAAGCAAAGCGAATGGCGAAATCCGTTCGCCTCTTTCATTCCATTCGCACGCGGTAATAGCGTTGAGTATTTGTCGCGGAGGAATCCATCAGGACTCGCATGGAGCCGTCGCCGGGCACGGATTGCACGTCTATCCAATTCGTTGCCGGCAATTGGTCGGTAAACTCCAGAGTGTAGAGTTTCCCGCTCAACGTCGGCACGGAAACCTGAAACACGCCATCCAGATAGGTTGGCTCATTTACCACGGGGATGGGTGCTCCAGTGGAAACAACCAAATCCACCGGCGATCCGCTCGTCACCTCCGTGCCGGCGGCAGGGCTTTGGCTGATCACAAAGCCGGCGGGCACGATTCCGTGCGGCGCACTGGTGATTGTGCCCAGTGATAATCCTGCGGTCACAAGGTTGGTTGCCGCCACGGATTGCGCGAGTCCTACGACGTCCGGCACAGTCACCGACGGCTCCATCGGGAAAAGCTCACCGCCGGCGCCGAGGGCGCCAAAATGGATATTTCCGTCACCCAGATCAAAATAGATGTGTTGCAGAAAATCAGCGTCAGGCGGGGTGCCCCCGGAGAAGACGATTTTGTCGTCCGTGCCCAATCCTCCCGGCGAGCCGGACCAGCCGGTGATGGTGAGAATGCCGTTGGCATCTCCCGAAACCCCTGCGAAAGTCAGAGTTGCTGATGCGCCGCCGGGGGACAGATTCAGTGTCGAATTGGTGGTGAGCGTCAACGCGCCGATGGTGCTGTCGGTCGTATCATTGGCGTTCAAAGTGCCGCCCGCAAAGTTGAACCCGCCGCTGCCCAGGGCATTGGCGACTCCCAACGTGATCGCGCCCTGGCTCAACGTCGTGCCGCCGGTGTAGTTACCAGCACCATTCAAGCGGAGCGTACCATTGCCGGTCTTCGTCAAAGATCGCGCTCCACCCGATTGCCCGACCGCGCCAAGCGTCAATTGCGCGTTGGCACTGCCGCTGTTGACAACGTCAAACGTTGCGTTGCCCGACAAGGTTGTGGCGCCAAAGGTGATGCCAGCCGTGCCGTTGGTCACGAATGCGCCGGCAGCCACAGACAGTGTCTGCGTTCCAATGTTCAGCGTGCCCAAGGTATGGGTCACACCAACGCCATTGGTCAACAGGTCAGAGCGAATCGTGGTGTTGCCGCTAACTGTGGTTTTACGGGTGGATGGGCCGAATGCCAGGCCGGTGTTGTTGGCTAATTCCAGCGCACCGCCGGCCAAAGTGATCGTGTTTCGCGTAGCATTATTCCCCAAGGCGTTTGCATTGGTCGTCGCGCGCAGGATACCACCGTTCACGGTGTAAGCGCTGAGCATGCTCGTGTTACTAAAGCTCAGGACTAATTTACCGGCGTTGACGGTGGTCGGTCCATCGTAGCGCACATCGCCTGGAAACACGAGCGTGCCCGTGCCGTTCTTCGTCAGCGCATAATCAGGAGATGGGGCATCCTCAATCGTCCCGCTCACCGTCAAGATGGTCGTCCCGCCAATGTCCCACGTCTGGTTGGTGAGGAAATATACTTCAGCGGCTGCAATCGTCTGGTTGGCCGCGCCGTTCGTAATTATGATTCCAACTCCCCCAAAGCTGGCGGCAGGGCTGAGATAGAGAATGGAAGCACCGCTGCCAGTGATCGTGTAGCTCGGCGCTGTGGCTGAGAATTGAAGCTGGCCGATGGTTACGTCCGCAGACAGATTCGGAGCAAGCTTGGTCTGACCAACCGGGTCGTCGGTAAACAAAGCTGCTTCCCCCGTCCCATCGGGAACATTGTCAGAGCTCCAGTTGCCAGCCGTGGACCAGTTGTTGTCGGCACCCCCGCCATCCCAGGTTCGCGTTATCTGTGCCTGCGCGATGCTGCCGAGCAGGGCCAGCAACAAAACCAACGCCGCGCCGAGTTGCGCGATGCCGGACGCGAATCGTGGTTGGTGGGCAGGAATCACCCGCGGGGAAAGTCTTGATGTCTTCATTTTGATCAGGATCAAGAACCGCTGAATCACCTGAACCACTCAGTGCCAATCAGGCAGTCCAGTGGCGAACGCAAGGCCGGAAACGGCATGACGCCCGCCCTTTCCATGATCCTGAGTGCCGAGCACCCGCCCGGCAAACTGCGCACGCAGTAATCCATGGCTGTGGCGCCTTGCGTAGCCGTGATTTTCAAATCCTGCCTCGCATTGAGACTGACTTGCGTGCTACAAGATCCCGTCTCCGGTGACTGGTCGTCCATAGAGACAATGGTCGTCGTGTCAGAGGCGTCGGTATTCGTGACGGCAACCTGAACCTGTGCGCCGGTGGTCAGGCGCACCACAGAATCACTGACCATCGTGCTAAATGCCGGAGTGAGTGCGGGCGAAGTCGGGAAGCGGACCGTGTCCACCGACGCGAAACCAGCGGTGATTGTGAAAAAGAGAATAGCGGCAGCGTGTCGGCGGAGTCCTCGCCCTTGATGCAATGAGTCGTGATGGGTCATGATCGCTTCCGATAAAAAACCAGTGTAATCTACCATTATTTTAGGAACACGCCAAACTTATTTGCCGCCCAATGGCCCTGATGCTGAAGGTGGAATTACAGATGCGTCCCGATGTCACGGCACCCCATTACCGGATGATGATTGTCCCTGACAATTCCAACCGAGTCCACGTCTCAACGAAGCCGGAAGACTGTCGGTGCTGAGAGAATTCAAATCTCAAAATGCGACAGGCAAAGGGAAACCTGAAGGTTGCGGCTACAGCGCGGAGCTACACCAAAGACGGATGAAACTTATGTTCCCCTTTTTCATCCTACAGGACGTGAAGGTGTCGCTTGCGATTTCGGCGGCAACTGTCACATTCCCATCGTTTTCAATGAGCGTTTTAAAACAATTGGCGGTGGCGCTTGTCCTGGCGGGCATCTTCTTCGCACCCGTCTGGTCATCCGCCGCGCCGCCGGTTTATCCGCTCAAGCAGAGCGCCAATGGCCGATATCTCGTTGACCAGAGCAACGCGCCGTGTCTGCTCCTCGGTGAATCGCCCCAGGCGCTCACGGTGAATCTTACCAACAACGAGGTCGTGTTGTTCTTCACCAACCGGGCCAGTCACGGTTTCAACACCGTCTGGGTCAATCTACTGTGCGCCCGATATACCGGCGGGCGTCCGGATGCCAGCACCGTTGACGGCATTATTCCCTTCACGGGCACAGTGCCCGCCTCGGTTGCCTCCGGCGACACCACCAATTATGACCTGACCAAGCCGAACGAGGCCTTTTTCGCCCATGTGGACCAGGTGATCAACCTGGCGGCACAATCGGGGATTCAAGTGCTGCTCGACCCATGTGAGACCGGGAGTTTCCTGCCGGTCATGCTCAACAACGGCACAAACAAATGCCGCATCTACGGACAGTACTTAGGCAACCGCTACAAGAATTTTCCCAACATCATCTGGATGAGTGGGAACGATTTTCAGAGCTGGCAGACGCCAGGCGATGACGCCGTTGTCCGTGCCGTGGCGCAGGGCATTCAGGACAACGACACCAATCATCTGCAGACGGCCGAACTGAATTATCTGGTCAGCAGCTCGCTGGACGACACGAATTGGAATTCGATCTTCACCCTCAACGCAAGCTACACGTACTTTCCGACCTACGCCCGGTTGCAGCAGGATTACAATCGCGCAAATTTCCTGCCGAACTTTTTGGTTGAGGCCAACTACGAGTTTGAAAACCTGCAAGGACCGGTCACGACGGCGCCGATTCTGCGCAAGCAGGAATACTGGACAATGACCAGCGGCGCGTGCGGCCAAATGTACGGCAACGGGTACACGTGGCCGTTCCTGAGCGGCTGGCAGAGCCAGCTCGACACTCCGGGCGCGATTGAGATCAGCTACTTGAAGGCGTTCTTCGAGGCGCGGGCCTGGTACAATCTGGTTCCGGACACCAACCACGTGGTCGTGACCGCCGGTTACGGAACATTTTCCGACAGCAGTCACGTGGCCGACAACGATTACCTGACTGATGCCTGCACGCCCGACGGCAGCCTGGTTGTCATTTATACCCCCATCCTCCGGCAATTTACCGTGGACCTGTCGCAACTGGGCGGACCAGCGGTGGCACACTGGTTCGATCCGGCCGATGGAATTTATTATCCCATCACCGGCTCGCCCTTCACCAACAGCGGTGCGCTCACTTTCACACCGCCGACCAACAATGCCGACGGTGACGGCGGCTGGGTGCTGGTGCTGGAAACCAATCCGCCGCCAATTCCACCGCCGCCCCCGCCCCCACCACCCCGACCGAAATTCGTGCAACAGAATTTCTCCACGCCGCAAACGCCACAAAGCCAGGTCTCGGTGACCTATGCAAATGCGCAGAATGCGGGGAACGCCAATATCGTGGCAGTGGGCTGGAACGACACGAACGCCAGCATCGTTTCCGTCGGCGATTCTGCCGAAAATGTTTATCAAACGGCGATGCCGACGTTTCGCGGCAATGGTATGAGCCAGGCCATCTATTACGCGACGAACATCAACGCAGGATTCAACACCGTTACGGTGACGTTCAATCAGCCCGCGGTTTACGTTGACCTGCGCTCGACTGAATACTCTGGTCTGAGCGCCGGTAATGTTTTTGACGGAGGAACATCCGGCACCGGCATCAGCGCGAGTGCCGGCAGCGGATTTTTGTCCGTTACCAACGTCAATGACCTGCTTTTTGGTGCCGGCATGACCGCCGACACATTCACCGGAGTGGGCAGTGGGTTCACCTTGCGGGTGATTACCTCACCGGACAGCGACATTATCGAGGATCAGGCCACCACCGCGGCCGGAAGTTACAATGCCACGGCGTCGTTGAACACTTCCACCGCCTGGCTTATGCAGTTGGCGGCATTCAAAGCGGCAATGCCGGCGGCGCCGCTCTTGCGCGTCTTTCCGACCAACAACACGGTCGTGATAGCCTGGCCGTCGTCAGCGGCAACTTTCACGTTGCAACAGAATTCAGATTTGACCAGCGCCGGCTGGACCGATGTAACCAACTTTGCCAACCCCGCAGGTGACGAATATCAGGTCACCCTGTTACGATCATCGAACCGGCAGTTTTATCGCTTGAAATATCCCTGAGTTTGGGAGCATGTAGCGTGATGGATCAAGCGGGGCGACGGACATTGCCCGGAGCCGAACCGGGTTTCGTGTTGGCATTCGCATCGCAGTTCCAGATCGGTTTAAAGAGGCAAATGCAAATCGCAGTTGCAATTCCGTGGGCCGGTGCTAATTGTGACACATGTGCAAGATCGCCTCTGTGTCCGGTAGCCGCATTTTCCTGCGGTGCGCGTTGAGGCGTCCCCAGGGTCGCAATCTCGAAAGGAAATATTCATGAAACCCCCGCGTCGGAACCGTAACGGATTGAATCGTCGTCAATTCCTCAAAACCTCCACCGCGCTGGCCGGCACGGCACTGCTCTCACGCTGGGCGCTGGGCGAGACCGGCGCCACTGCTGGCCCTTCCGTTGCGCGCACCGCCACGGATCAGGTCACGTTGGGCAAGACCGGCATCAAACTGAGCCGGCTGGGTTTCGGCACCGGCAGCAACAACGGCTACATCCAGACCGCGGAAGGCAAGGACGCATTCATTGACCTCATTCATTACGCTTACGACCGTGGGATCACGTACATTGACACCGCCCAAGCCTACCAGACATTTGATCTGATCGCCGACGCCATAAAAGGATTGCCGCGGGAAAAACTTTTCATCCAGTCCAAAGTGGACGGCCGGCCGGAAGACGTGCTGGGCGTCATTGATCACCACCGGAAAACGTTCAACACTGATTACGTGGACAGCCTGTTGGTTCATTGCATGACGCGCGGCCAGTGGACGGATGATTGGAAGCACGTCATGGACGCCTTCGACCAGGCGAAGGAACGGAAGTGGATTCGGGCCAAGGGCGTTTCCTGCCACACGCTGCCCGCGTTGCGCTCCGCGGTCGCCTCGGATTGGACCGAGGTGCACCTGGTGCGCGTGAATCCGCAGGGCAGTTACACCGACGCGGAAAGAAACGGCTGGAGCGACCAGCGCAACGACATCAACCCGGTGATGGAGCAAATCAAAACCATGCACGCCAAAGGCCGCGGTGTGATTGGCATGAAAATCTGCGGCAACGGCACCTTCACCGACCCGGCCGACCGCGAGAAATCCATCCGTTTCGCCATGTCCTGCCGGGAAATTGACGCCGTGGTCATCGGCTTCAAGAACCGGCAGGAAATTGATGACGCCATCGAACGCGTCAACCGGGCGTTGAAGGAAGTCTGACCGCATAGGCCAGCGCACGCGGTTTTGCCGGCTGAACGGGCACCGGCTTCGCCTTTTTCCGTAAATTTGCGGCGGGGAAGCTGGAGGCGTTGGCCGGAAACGGCCCGCGTGGTCATTGGCTGATTTGTTTCGGTTTCATTGCTTGACGGAGCCGTTTTGTTTCCCGAAGCTCTCCCGCCCGCAAATGACCTTGCGGCCAATAACCAAATGAAATCATATCTCATCCCGACCCTCGCCCTCGGATTGCTCGTGAGTGCCGCAGTGGCGCAGGACAAACCGGATCTCACGAATCCAAAACAGAAAACCAGCTATGCCCTCGGGGTCAACATCGGGTCCGGCCTCAAGGCCCAGGAACTCGACGTCGATGCGAAAGCGCTCGCCGCCGGTATCACCGACACCTTGAGCGGCAAGCCGGCGCTGACGCCGGACGAGGTGCGCGACACGCTGATGAAGCTCAGGCAGGATCTCGAGGCCAAAAACGCGGCCGAGGCGGCCAAATATGCCGATGGCGCAAAAAACCTCAAAGACGGCGAAGCTTTTTTGGCGCAGAACAAGAAAAAGGAAGGCGTCAAAGTTCATGCGGTGACCTTGCCGGACGGCACGCAGGCGGAATTTCAATACAAAGTTCTTAAATCCGGCATCGGCGTGTCGCCCAAAAAGACCGACACGGTCACCGTGCATTACACCGGCACGCTGATTGACGGGACGGTCTTCGACAGTTCCGTGCAGCGCGGCCAGCCGGCTACCTTCCCCGTCAACGGCGTAATCCCCGGCTGGACCGAGGCGCTCCAGATGATGAAGGTGGGCGACAAGTGGCAATTGTTCATCCCACCGAAACTGGCCTACGGCGACCAAAGCCCAAGTCCGAAAATCGGCCCTAACAGCACCTTGATCTTCGAGGTGGAATTGCTCGGTACCGAAAAGTGACCGAGTTTGGTTTTCTACCCGGCGGTCCGTTGCCAGCGGACCGCCTTTTTATTTTTGCCCCGGACACTCACAATTCCCGCAAGGCCGAAGCGATCGGCAGGCGCGCCGCGCGAATGGCCGGGAACAAACCGCCAATCAAGCCAATGACCGCCGCCCAAACGACGCCGCGGGCCAGCAATTGGGGCGTGACTTTGAAGGCGAACGTGACCTGACTGAAGCTTTGAAAGTTCATGGTCGAGGTGTGAAAATTGTTGAAGGCGAAATAAGCCAGCCCGCCACCAATGGCGCCGCCGACCAGTGCCAGCAACAGGGATTCGAGCATGAGCGAAACGACCACTGCGCTTCTGCCGAAGCCGAGCGCCCGCAGCGTGGCGATCTCCCGCGTGCGCGCCGCCACCGCGCTGTACATTGTGTTCAACGCGCCGAACACCGCGCCGACGGCCATCAAAGTTGCGATGAGAAAACCGAGGGTGGTGATCAAGCGCGTCATGGTTTGGGATTGCTGAACGTAATACTCGGATTGCCGGGTGACTTGCACATTGAGTTGCGGGTTTGAGGTGAGTGAATCCTTGAAGGCTTGAAACGCCGCCGGGGAGTTCAGCCTGACGGAAACGGATTGAAACGAGTCGCCGCGGTTGTAGGCGTCCTGCAACACTTTGGCGTCAGTCCAGATTTCGGATTCGGCCACGCCGCCACTGGCCGCAAACTCGCCGACGACCGGCCATTCGTAGCGGCCCACCTGGATCTTCGAGCCGACCTCCAGCCCGGCAAATTCCTGGGCCGCGCCGCGCCCGACGATGACTTCGTCCTTGCCCCAGTCAAACATGCGGCCTTCGACGATTTTCACATTATCGCGCACGAGCAATGCGGCCGGTTCCACGCCGCGCAAAGGAACGTTGGCATCGGTGCCGGTCGATCGCTTGGGCAGGTTGATGATGACAAACAATTCCGCGGACGCGAGCGGACCCTGGGCCGTGCGGGCGATGCCCGGCGTATCGGCGATGACGCGGGTTTCCTCGCGGCCAAAGCCACTGACCATTTCGCTATCGGCGCCGCTGCGCAAAACGATCGCACCGTCCGGCGACCCGGAAACCGCCAATGCTTGCCGGAAACCCGCCGCGATGGACAACACGCCAACCAGCACGGCGACGACGCCAGCGATGCCAAAGATCGTGGCGGCTACCGCCCCACGCCGTTGCGGGATGCTCATCAACCCGAACTTCGTGATGGAGGCGATTTGCGAAAACCAGTTGAGGGGGCCTGCCATTTGTTAGTTGAGGGTTGAGGGCAAGGAGTTGAGAGAAAATCGCAATTGCAGGAAGATAGGGCGCGTCACTCCGTGCGCGCCGCGCTCCGGCAAATCCCAAACGGCGCGCACGGAGTGACGCGCCCTACGATTAAAATAGTTTATTGCGGCCATTTTCATCCTCACATCCTCCTCAAAGCGTCGGCGACGCGCAGGCGCATGGCCTGGAGCGCGGGAAAAATTCCGGTGATGAGACCCAGCGCGATGCTGAGGGCCAGGCCGATGAACAAATCGTCCGTCGGAAAAAAGAAATTCGGCAGCAAGCCCTCCAATTTCTGGGCCATCACTGGTGTGGCCACACACGCCAGTCCCAAACCGATTGCGCCGCCGATGACGGTGAGCAAACACGATTCGGCGAGCACGAGCGCGACGACCTGCGCGTTGGTAAAGCCGATGGCCTTGAGGACGCCCAGTTCACCGGTACGTTCGCGCACGGCTTGCGCCATGGTGTTGCCCGTAACGAGTAAAATAGTGAAAAAGACCGCGCCGAGAATCGCCGCGACAATGAACACGATGTTGCCGATTTGTTTGGCCCAACCTTGAATGAACGCACCTTCCGGTTCCGTCTTGGTTTCCGCCGGTGAATTTTCAAATTCCGCGTCCACCCGTTTGGCCACTTCCGCCGCCTGCGCCGGGTCCTTGATGCGGATTGTGTACCAGCCGACCTTGCCTTTGCCCCACTGCTGCCGCGCTTCGTCAAAATAATCGTAGCGGAAAAACAGCGGTGTGGTGTCGGTGCCTTTGTCTTTTCCGTCGTAAATGCCCACGATGTCAAAGGTCCACGTCCGGCTGCCATCCGGCTGCGTCCAAATAGTGGATTGAATCGGAACCTTGTCGCCAATCTTCCAATGAAACCGTTCCGCGGTCCGGCGGCCGACGATTGCACCCGTCCGCGTGGCCAGCCAGGCCTTCATCTGGTCCGGCGGGAGGATGATTTCGGGATGGATCTTGAGAAATTTCTCCGGCTCGACGGGGTTTTGCATGAAGAAATTTTTCGGGTCCTGGTAAATGCCACCGAACCAGGTCTGGTGCGTGGCAAAATCCACGCCGGGGATGCGTTCCATCCGCTCCTCGTAACTCACCGGCAGGAGATTGATGATGGAAACTTTCTCGCGGACGATCAGCCGGTCGGCACCTGCCAGAGCCACCCCGCCGACCAGCGCCTGTTGGATGGCTGCCAGGAAACCGAACAGGACGAACGCAACCACAATCGAAAGCAGCGTCAGCGAGGTGCGAAGTTTTTTCCGCCGCAGATTGCTCCAGATGAGGTGCACAAATTTCATAAATCCGAAATCCGAAATCCGAAATCCGAAAGAAATCCGAAACCCGAATCCCGAGACCAGACCTTGGGCAAGTGTTGACCAATTTCCGATGGCTCAACCGCGAAAGCTTCGGATTTCGAAATTCGGGCTTCCTTCGGAATTCGGAATTCGGAATTCGGATTTCTCACTTTAGCTCTCCGTTGCTCAGTTGGCCTTTGTCCAGATGCAGCGTGCGCGCCGCGCGCGCCGAGGCGTGCGGGTCGTGCGTGACCATGATGATGGTCTTGCCGTGTTCGCGGTTCAAGGCCTGGAGCAAATCCAGGATTTCATCGCCGGATTTCCGGTCGAGATCGCCGGTCGGCTCGTCGCACAACAACAACGTCGGGTCGGTGACGATGCCGCGCGCGATGCCGACGCGCTGTTGTTCGCCGCCCGAGAGCGTGCGCGGATAATGATTCGCGCGATGCGACAACCCGACCACCGCGAGCGCCGTTTCCACGTGCTTTTGCCGTTCCGCCTTCGAAAGGTGGGTCAACAACAGTGGCAGTTCCACGTTCCGCTCCGCCGACAGCATGGGCATCAGGTTGTAAAGCTGGAAGACGAATCCGATGTGCCGCGCGCGCCACGCGGCCAGAGCCCGGTCGGACAATTGGTCCAGTCGTTCGCCGGCAACGGTGACCGCGCCATTCGTCGGGCGGTCAAGGCCGCCGATCAGATTCAACAACGTGGTCTTGCCCGAGCCCGATGGCCCCATCAGCGCCAGGAATTCACCCGTGGGAACCCGCAGATTCAGGTCCGCCAGAACGTGAATGTCTTCCGAACCGCGATGGAACACCTTTTCCACGCGCTCAACCTGCACCAGCGTGCCGTTGTTCGATTTGTTTTCGCTCATAACTTTTTCTCCTTCACCGCCGCCCCATCCTGCAAGTTGGCCGGCGCGCCCACAACGACTTTTTCGCCGGCGGCCACGCCTGCGCTTAACACCGAATCATCGCCTTGCGTGTCGGTGACGGTGACGGCGCGCCGTTCGGCACGACCGTGCTGCACGACGAACACGACGTCGCGCCCGTCGCGGCTGAGCACCGCGTTTTTTGGAATAATCACCCGGCTGCCCGCCGCGGTTCCGCCGTAGTCGTGAAAGGCCACCTTTACCGACATGTCCGGCAGGATGCGCGGGTCGAGGTGATCGAATCCGACGCGCACCTTGACCGTGGACTTGTCGCGGTCGGCGGTCGGGATAATGGCGATGACCTTGCAGGGAATTTTCCAATCGGGATAGGCATCCAGCGCCGCCTCGACCGGCTGCCCCGGCTCGACCCGGTTGATGTAACTTTCGTTCACGTCGATTTCAATTTCCCGCGAACTCATGTCCACGATGGTCCCGATGCCCGTGCGCGTGAAACCGCCGCCCGCCGAAACCGGCGAAATCATCTCACCCGGTTGCGCGTCCTTGGTGGTGATGACGCCGTCAAACGGCGCGCGAATGATCATATCGTCCATCTGCTGCTGCCACATGGCGATCTGGCGATCGGCCACGACCACGTCAAGTTTTTGCTGCGCCAGATGCGCCTCCAAGGCTTTCGCATTCGACTCGGCCTGGTCGAGATCGGATTGTGACGCGATATGTTGTTTGGCCAATTCGGTGGTGCGTTGAAATTCCTGGTCCGCGTCTTTGAGTTGCGCCCCGGTTTCCGCCAGGGCGGCCCTGGCCGACGCCAACTGCGCCTGAGCCACGTCGAGATTAGCTTTGACATTTGAATCATCCAACCGCGCCACGACCTGGCCATTGGTGACCTTCATGCCCTCCTCGATGAGCACTTCCATGACTTTGCCGGTGACTTTGGAGGAAACGGTGGCCTCGCGCCGGGCGGTGACGTAACCGGAAGCGTTCAACACCGTGTGGTCGCCGCCGCTACCGCTCCCGGTGTCCCGCGCGACCGCCGTGTGCACTTCGATTGCGTCCGAACCCGAGCGCCACCAGACCACCGCGCCGGCCAGAAGCAAAACCGCGGCCGCGGCGATCACCAACCCCGTTTTGGATTGAGGTGTCGTCTCCGCGCTGCGCTCGATCCGCAAACCGTCGAGCGGGGGTTTGGCTGAGCTCATAAAAGTGTCCACGTAAAGCAAACCGGTTTTTGCCTTCACGGTCAAGCCGTGGTCGGTGATAATTCCTGGTTCAACCTCCACCAAAATTGGCGCACGGCATGGCAAAACTCACTGTGCGGCAGCGAAAATCGTTGCGCGCTTGAATCATTTACTGTCATCGCGGAAGATTTGCGCCATGTTTCGCATCGGCATAGACCTCGGCGGTACCAAGATCGAAGGCATCGTCCTGGACGCCCGGGGCGGGGAACTTTTCCGCAAACGCGTGGAGACGCAACAGGAAAAAGGCTACGGCCACATTCTGAACCGTATCCAAGCGTTGCACGACGAATTGGCCGCGCAAATTCCGGGTCAATCGCACGCGTTCGGCATTGGCACGCCGGGGGCCGTCTCGCCGCGGACCGGCCTGCTGAAAAATTCCAACACCGTTTGCATGAACGGCCAGCCGCTGAAAGCGGACCTCGAACGGATGCTCGGGCGGAAAATCGAAATCCAGAACGACGCGAATTGTTTTGCCATGGCCGAGGCGCTGCACGGCGCGGGCCGGGATAAGAAACTGGTTTTTGGCGTCATCATGGGCACGGGTTGCGGCGGCGGGATTGTTTACAAAGGCGAGGTCGTCACCGGGCCGCAGGCCATCGCCGGTGAATGGGGGCACATGTCCATCGCCCCGGACGGTCCGCGCTGCTACTGCGGCCAGCGCGGTTGCGTGGAGACTTTCATCAGCGGCGGCGGGTTGGAGGCGCGCTACGCCGAGCAATTCGGAATAAAAAAGTCGTTTCCGGACATCGTGAAAGATTACCGGGCCGGCGAACCGAAAACGGCGGAATTCATGAAAATCTTTTTCCGCAACTTCGGCCGTTCGCTGGCTAATCTCATTGATGTGCTCGACCCGGACGTGGTGGTGCTGGGCGGCGGCGTCTCCAACTTCGATGCGCTATACACGGAAGGCGTAGCGGAAGTCGCCCGGCACGTTTTCAGCGATTCGCTGGAAACGCCCATCGTCAAACATCAACTCGGCGATTCGGCCGGCGTGATCGGCGCGGCGTTGATCGGGGTTTGAACTTCAGTGGTGTTTCAATTTTCATTGTCTTGACCGCCGGTCTTATCAATGTTGTTGCCATGACAACCAAGCGTGGATGGCTCTGGTATTTCTCCGGTTTCACCCTTGTGTTCGGCGTATCGTCGTTGGCCCAGACCTCGCCAATCCGGCTTGAGGTGGACGCGACCGACGCACCGCGCGGTCTGCTGCACGCGCGGCTGCACATTCCCGCGTCGCCGGGCCAGCTTACGCTTTATTATCCGAAATGGATTCCCGGCGATCATTCGCCGGACGGACCAATCAACAACGTCACCGGCCTGGAGTTTTTCTCCAACGGCAAGCCGCTCGCCTGGCGGCGCGACGACGTGGAAATGTTTACGTTTCATCTCGACGTGCCCGCCGGGGCCGACGCGGTGGATGTGTCGCTCGACTTTCTGCTGCCGGACAGCGCTGGTTCGTTTTCGGCCGGCGCGTCCTCGACCGCCAAATTGCTCGACTTGAACTGGAACCAGGTGCTGTTGTATCCGAAGACTGACGCGCCGCTCAAGTTGCTGTTCACCGCCACGCTGAGACTGCCGGAAGGCTGGGAGTTCGGCACGGCATTGCCCATCGGCATCTCCACCCGCAATCAACCGGGTGAACTTGAGTTTCTGCCCGCGCGGCTGGAGACGTTGATCGATTCGCCGGTGATCGCAGGAGAATACTTCCGCGTAGTCGATCTGTCGCCGGGCAAACGGCCGGAGCACTTCCTTGACATCGTGGCCGACAGCAGCGCCGCGCTGGAAATCACACCGGAGGAAATCCGGCATTTCTCGCATCTGGTCACCGAGGCGAACGCGCTGTTCGGCGCGCATCACTACCGCGATTATCATTTCCTGCTCACGTTGAGCGACCGCGTGTCGCACTTCGGCCTGGAACATCACGAGTCCAGCGATGATCGCCTGGGCGAAGATTATCTGACCGACGAGAACGCGCTGCGCGTCTCCACCGATTTGTTGCCACACGAAATGACGCATTCGTGGAACGGCAAATACCGCCGGCCTGCCGGGCTGGCCACACCCGATTACCAGCAGCCGATGCGCGACGAACTGCTCTGGGTTTATGAGGGCCTGACCGATTACATCGGCAAAGTGCTCGCCGCACGCAGCGGCCTCCAGACCAACAGCGATTTCCGCGAGACCTTCGCCCTCACCGCCGCGATGCTCGATCATCGCTCCGGGCGCGACTGGCGGTCGCTGGCCGACACCACCGTCGCCGCCCAATTGCTTTATGATTCGCCGCCCGAGGACGTGAGCCGCCGCCGCAGCGTGGATTTTTATCCTGAAGGCGATTTGATCTGGCTGGAAGCCGACGTGCGTATTCGGCAGCAGACGCACGGGACAAAATCCCTCGATGATTTCTGCAAATTGTTTCACGGCGGCGAAAGCGGTCCGCCCGAGGTTATCGCCTACACTTACGACGATGTGGTGAATGCCTTGAATAGAATCGCGCCCGGCGATTGGAACGCGTTTTTCCGGCAGCGTATTTACGAAATTGCGCCGCACGCGCCGCTCGGCGGCATCGAAAACGGCGGTTGGCGGCTGGCCTATACCAATGAAGTGCCCTCGTTGCTCAAGGCCCGTGAAGGCCAGCGCAAGTTCACCGACCTGAGCTGTTCCATCGGCCTGAACCTCGGCAAAGACGGCGAAATCAACGACGTATTGCCCGGCACGCCGGCGGATGTGGCCGGTGTCGGCAGCGGGATGAAGCTCGTGGCCGTGAACGGGCGCGCGTGGTCGGCGGAATTCCTGCGCACCGCTGTAAAAGCCGCCGCGACGAACAGCGCGCCCATCGAATTGCTGGCGGAAAATGGCGATTACTATAAAACGTTCCGGCTGGATTATCACGGCGGCGAGAAATATCCGTGCCTCGAACGTGACACCAACCGGCTGGATTTGCTGGATGAAATCATTCGGCCACTGACACCGGAGTCGGCTGCAAAATCGGACGCCCAAAAGTGAGCCGATTCCCTTGACGCGCCGCCTGGTGATTCAAAAAGCCGGACCTCATCGCTGGATGGAGATCGGCTTCCAGCTTGTCGCCACTTAACCGGAGTCCAACCGTACGCCCGACCGGCGTTTGGGGGCAACGCAGAACCCATTTACTTTTTCAATGTTCCTCAAAAATTATTCAATTCGTTCACTAAATTTGATTTTGCGATAATGCAGTGCATGAACCAAAGCGTGTCAGGTCCCAAACCGGCATTTCACAAACGCCTTGAGCGCCTGTTGCTGTTTTGCGCCGGGTTTTACCTGTTGATTTGTGCCGGGTGCGCTACTTTTCAACGCCGGTTGATTTATTTTCCTCCGAAATTTACTTCCGCCCAGGTAGATCAATTTGCCGCCTCGGCAAGGCTTGAACGCTGGGAAAACGCTTCCGGCCAGGCCATCGGCATGAAGCGCCTCTTTGCTGAACAGCCGGCACGGGGTCGGGTATTGATCGTGTATGGCAATGGCAGTTGCGCGACGGGATGTGCTCACTACGCGGACGCCATCCAGGGAGTTGCGCCTTTCGACGTGTTCATCGTCGAATATCCGGGTTATGCAGATCGTCCAGGTTCGCCGAGCCAAAAGAGCTTGTTCCGTGCGGCGGACGAGGCATTTCAACTCCTGGCCACCAACGGGCCGGTTTACCTGGTGGGCGAGTCACTCGGCACCGGTGTCGCTGCGTATCTGGCCGGCACTTATCCCGACAAGGTTGCCGGCGTGATTCTGTTCGCGCCTTACAACCGGCTGACGGATGTTGCCCAGGCGCACCTGCCACTGCTGCCGGTGCATTGGCTGCTTGTTGACCGCTTTCCTTCTGAAGAGTACCTGCGCAACTATCACGGCCCGGTCGCGATGCTGGTGGCCGGCGAGGACCGGGTTGTGCCGGAAAAATTCGGCCGGCGGCTTTACGATAGCTACACCGGACCGAAGCGGCTCTGGGAATTTCCCATGGACAATCATGGTTCAATCATGGAACGGCAGCCAAACGTCTGGAAACAAATCAACGCATTTCTGCAAGCCAACCAGTCCATTCAAGGAAAGGAATAAATCAGGAATTTGCTTGTACCGGGGCGCAGCCGGAATCAAGCACGCGAAAGTCGAAGTGGAGAGGAAAATTCAGAAGGCGGCGAAGAAAACTCCATTTGCTTTTTTGCACCCGCAACCAACCGTCAGTCAACCGAACGAACAACTTTTGACTTCCGTCCGTCTTAACCAGTGCAGTAAGGTTGCGCCATAAAACGCCAAATTTCCATGAGGCCACATCTCGCTTGCACGCTGTTGTTTCCTCTCGCGGTCATTTGCATCGCCGGTTCTGCCGTTTGCGCACGGGGAGTGGATGCTGCGACGAATAATGAACCGGCGCGCGTCGCTCCGCTCCCTCGCACCGATGCCCACGGCAATCCGCTGCGCCGCGCGCCGACCGGTCATATCTCGAACTACGACGAGTCCAAAGTCGGCACTTACGTATTGCCCGACCCGCTCGTTTTGCAGAATGGACAACCCGTGCGCGATGCCAAAACCTGGTTCAAAAAACGCCGGCCGGAATTGCTGACGATTTACGACACGGAAATTTACGGCCGCGTACCGGCCAACGCTCCGAAGCCGACTTTCATGGTCGTTGAGAACGACACGAATGCTCTCGGCGGTTTTGCAATTCACAGACACGTCGAGATTCGGTTCGGCAAGGGAACCAACGCGCCGGTCGCGCACTTGCACATGTATCTGCCGCCCGATGCGACGGAGCCTGTGCCGTTGCTCCTGCACATCGTTTTCTTTTCCAACCCGCCTTTCCCCGATGGAACCACGAACGCGGGCGCGGCTGCTCCGTTCCGGCGACCTGGATTCAGCGAAGGCGGCCCCATCACAAATATTTTTGCGCGCGGTTACGGCTACGCCACATTTCGTTATACTGACATCCAGCCGGACAATTCGAACACTTATCATTCCGGCGTCATCGGCCTGACGCTCAAGCCCGGCCAGGCCAGGCCCAAGCCGGATGAATGGGGCACCATCAGCGCGTGGGCCTGGGGCGCGAGCCGTGTGCTGGATTATCTGGAAAAGGACCGGTCGGTGGATGCCAGGCGCGTTGCGCTCATCGGCCATTCGCGTCTGGGCAAAACCGTTTTGGTGGCGGGTGCGCGTGACCCGCGGTTCGCGCTGATTTATTCCAGTTGCGCCGGTGAAATGGGTTCCTCGCTCGCCCGACGCGATTACGGTGAAACGATTGACGACATGGCCGCGAATTTTCCGTGGCAGTTCGCCGGCAACTTCCAGAAATACTCCGGCCACTGGCAGGAAAAGTCACCCTCTCCCCCCTCCACCCCCCTCACCCGAAGGCAAAAATTTGGTGAGGAGGGAGGACGGGAGGGGGGAGAGGGTCAAATAAATCTGCCGGTGGATACGCACGAAATCATTGCCCTGAACGCGCCGCACCCGGTGTTCATCGGCGGAGGCACGGGAGACCAATGGTCGGACCCGCGTGGCGAATTTCTGGCTGAGGTGGCTGCCGGCTCGGTTTACCGACTCGTTGGCAGGCAGGGCCTCGATGTGACCAACGGCCCGCCGATTGACACGCCGCTCATCAATGGTGACCTCGGATTTCATTATCACACCGGCGGACACACCATCACGTTGTCCGACTGGAACGCGTTTCTCGACTTCGCCGACAAATATTTCAAATCGGCCAGCGCGAAATAAATTCCATGCCGCATTGCTACATTTCAATGAGCCTTGCGACCTGCCGCAAGGTTTTGGACTGCGCCAGCCCTCTGGCGCTTTTGGACAGTAACCGGTCGTGCGACAGCGGCAGAGGTCTGCCGCACTCCAAGACGCTATCGCGTTCAACGAGTCGTTTGCCAGTTCACAGTCTCAATGCTCGCTTCGTGTATTGTCCAAACTCCAACCCCGCCAAATGATGCGCCGCATCCTTTCCCTTCTGGCCGTGTTGTGCGTGGTTGGTTCGGTCCGCGCGGAAAAACTTTCGCCCGTCCGGGTTGAAGCGCTTACCTGCGAACATCTCGTCAATCCCGTCGGGATTGGTAATCGGCAACCGCGCTTGTCTTGGAAGTTGCGCTCCAACCGTGAAGGCGAAGTTCAAACGGCGTGGGAAATCCGTGCCGCATCTTCAACCGCTGGACTCAAGGCCGCGTCGCCCGACCTCTGGGATTCCGGGAAAATTGATTCGGACCAGTCTGTTCTAGTTCCGTGGGCGGGCAAACCGCTCGGTTCGCGTTCACAGGTTTTCTGGCAGGTCCGCGTTTGGGATAGATACGGTCACCCGACCGCCTGGAGCGACGTAGCTTCGTTCGAGTTGGGATTGCTGGACACTGCCAGTGAGTGGAAGGGGAGATGGATTACCGCCGATTTACCGCGATGTGACATCGAGCAATCCAATTTGGGAAAAGCGTCGTGGATCAATGCCGGTTCGACCGCCAACCAGCCCGCGGCCGTCCGCTTGGCCGTCAATCTTCCGATGAACGCGTTCGTTCGCAGTGCAGTGGTGGACGCGGCGGCGGACGGACGCATTACGATTTATGTGAACGGTCACTCTACGCAGGAGGGTTTTACCAGCCTGACGGCGCCGTTGCACGCGGAAGTGTGGAATCAATTGTCGCCTGGCAGAAACATCATTGCCATTGGTTCCGCCGCAGTGCGAGGCAACATCCGCCACGACCGCGGCGAGGCTGGCCGGAACGCCATCGCAGCGCGCGTCCTCATCGAATTTCAGAATGGCCGGCACCTTGAGTTTAACACCGGCAGCTCCTCGAATGCCGTTGAAAACGCTGGCATCCCTGCGGGCGCACTGCACGACTCGAAGAACCCGCCGGCAAAGATGCCGGCGCTCCCAGGCTCGTGGAAGGCCGCCGTGGCTCCCGATGGCGATTGGTTTGCGACAAATTTCGATGATTCCACCTGGCCGGCGGCGACTGTCCTTGCACCTTATTCCGCGCAACCGTCCAAATATTGCAACACCACCATCGGGCCGGGCCGTTACTTGCGACGCAATTTCGTGGTGAACAAGCCGATTGCCAGGGCGCGACTCTACGCCACGGCGTTGGGAGTTTACGAAGCCTCCATCAACGGCCAGCGCGTCAGCGATGATTTGCTCGCGCCCGGCTGGACCGATTACCGGAAGCGTGTGATGGTCCAGACCTACGACGTCACCAGGCTGATTCATTCCGGCCAGAACGCCGTGGGCGCGGTGCTCGGCGACGGCTGGTATGCGGGTCGGCTCGGTTGGATGGGCCTCGCGCAATACGGCGCGGTCCCGTCCTTCAACGCTCAACTTGAAATCACCTACGCCGACGGCACCGAGGACGTCGTCGCCACCGACGATTCGTGGAAGGCCGGGCCGGGCGAAATTGTCGGCGCGGACGAGCAATGGGGCGAAGTGGACAACGCGCAAAAGGCCGTCAAAAACTGGGACGGGCCGAATTGCGACGAATCCACTTGGACAAATGCCGTCATCACTGAACACTCCGTTGCGCTCGGCCCGCAACTCGGCCCGCCGGTGCGCGCGTTGATGGAACTCGCGCCGCAAAAAATCACCGCGCGTGGCGGCGGCGTCCTCGTCGCCAAACGAGGCGGCGGGGGCGCCGCCACTCACACGTGGATTGTGGATTTCGGGCAAAACCTCGTCGGCCACGTGCGGCTGACGGTGCCTTCAGTGGCACGGGCGTCTCGCCCGTCCGTTTCGGATAATCCCGGCCCGCTTGAAACTTACGAGCGAGACGCCCGTGCCACTACGATCACGGTGCGCCACGCTGAGACCATCAATTCCGACGGCTCGCTCTACACCGAAAATCTCCGGACGGCGCTGGCCACCGACAAGTTCACGCTCGCAGGAACTGGCCGTGAAACCTTTGAACCGCACTTCACCTTCCACGGTTTTCGTTACGTCGAAATCGCCGGTTATCCTGGCACGCTGAAACCAGACGACCTCCGCGCCATCGTCGTGGGTTCCGATTGTCCGCCGACGGGGACTTTCACGAGCTCCAACCCCGATTTAAACCGGCTTTATGAAAACATCGTCTGGAGCCAGCGCGGCAATTTCCTGAGCGTGCCGACGGATTGTCCGCAACGCGACGAACGCATGGGCTGGATGGGCGATGCGCAGGTGTTCGCGCCCACCGCCGCGCACAACGCCGACGTCGCCGCCTTCTTCACCAAGTGGCTGGTGGACGTGGACGACGGCCAGGGCACCAACGGCGATTTCGCCGACGTCTCGCCGCGCGTCGCCCGCCCACAACCGGCCATGCCCGTCTGGGGCGACGCCGGCGTCATCATCCCGTGGGTGATGTTCGAGACCTACGGCGACATTTCATTTCTCGCGGACAATTATCCGTTCATGGCGCGCTGGGTGGATTTCAGCAAGGAACGCGCACTTCACCCGCGGCCCAGTCCCTTTGCCCGGATTCCGTTGGACCAGCAGACCAATTTCGCCGGCCGCCTCATCCTGAATGGCGGCGTCGGCGACCATCTCGCCGTCGCGCGCACGCCCACCGAAGTCGTGGACACCGCTTACTTCGCGCATTCGGCGGAATTGGTGGCCAAAGCCGCCGCGCTTCTCGGCAAGACCGACGACGCGGCCAAATACGACAAATTATTCAACGACATCAAGGCCGCGTTCAACGACGCCTTCGTCTCCACGAATGGCGTGATTCAAGGCGACACGCAGACCGGCTACATCCTCGCGCTGCAATTCGGCCTGTTGCCCGAAAATCTGCGCGCCGCCGCCGCGCAACGCCTCGCCGACAACGTCGCCGCGCACGGCCACGTCACCGGCGGCTTCGTCGGCAACGGATTGATTTGCCCCACGCTCACGCAAATCGGACGGCCCGACCTCGCGTGGGAACTCGTCCTTACCAACACCTATCCGTCGTGGCTGTTCTCGGTGAAGAACGGCGCCACCACGATTTGGGAGCGCTGGGACGGCTGGACGCCCGAGCGTGGCTTCCAGGATTCCTCGATGAATTCCTTCAACCACTACTCGCTCGGCTCCGTCGGCGCGTGGCTTTACTCCGACGCGGCGGGCATCCGGCCCGACAACGCCAGCCCCGGCTACAAACATTTCATCCTCGCGCCGCAGTTCACCACCCGGCTCAAGCACGTCCGGGCCACGTTCGACTCACCCTACGGCGTCATCGCCTCTGGCTGGCGGGTGAAGAAGAATAAAATCTTCTACAACGTCACCATCCCGCCGAACAGTTCTGCCACGCTGGAATTGCCGGTGCCGCCCCTGGAAGTTCGTCAATCCGGCCAGCCACTCAGTTTGCCGGACGATGCTGTGACCAAACTTCCGCTAGCGGCCGGAACTTATCATTTTTCGCTGCCGGCCAATTTGATTCGGTAAATACGGTGCAGAAATCCTATGGACAAATCCGAAAGGCGGGAATACGGTCGCATCTGTGAAGAAAATCGAGCGCCACTCTTTCAGCGAGATAGCAGGCTAGCTCTCACATGAAGTCACCCGAAGTATATTCGCTACTGAAATCTGAACTCGCGCCGTGGTTCAAGTCGGCGGGATTCAGACAGGCTAGGGGACTTCTTGGCTGGTCTCGCCCTCACGGTGATGCACACATCGTTGTTTGGTGTCAGATTTCTCGGGACGGTTGGGATTTATTCGCCGGCTCGAAGTTTGTTGTCGAGCTCCAGCGTTCATCTGAGCCGGTGATCGGCGGTGGTCATGCACGTAGGCAACGTTTTGCATTGTTTCTTTCGTCGGAGGAGCGGGAAGAAGTTCGCAAGATTCAGAATGAGATTATTGCAGGGTTTCGTCGTCCACCGGCGAGCCATCCGGCCTTACACGTTTCGCAACGGGTCACTGACTCGTATCTTGCGCAGTTTAAGCTAATCAGCGAGCCTTATTCAGAACGGCATGACATCTGGTTTCGTTACGCAGCACCGGAGCATATCACTCGTTGGACGCAGTTCATTGTTGGTAAGCTACCTAGATGTATTAGAACGGTCGAAGAGTGGGCTATCACCGCGCCCCCAAAATTATCCACCGCGGTTTGAGGCTGCAAATTTTAGAAACTAATTTCAAAGGACTGAACTCCATCCCTACGACTCTTCTGACCACCGTCAACCTGTAAAGCTCACGCCGTGAACTTGAAAATTCAAAACGGAAAAGCGTCGGTCGGCAGGCCAATTCGCATTGACGATTCCATTGGCGGGGTGTTTATTCAGGAGAAGCCAGATGGTCGTTTTTGTTTAAGCCAATCGTTGTGTCAACCTCCCTGCCCATGCCCGAAGAAAACATGAGTGATGTCACCCGGGTGTTGCAGGCCATCAAGCGCGGTGACGGCCAGGCGTCGGAGGTATTATTGCCGCTGGTTTATGGCGAATTGCGCAAGCTCGCCGCGGCCCGGATGGCGCAGGAGGCGGCCGGCCAGACGTTGCAGGCCACCGCGTTGGTGCATGAAGCCTGGCTTCGGATGGTGGACGCGGGCGAACGCACCTGGGAGAATCGCGCCCATTTCTTCGGCGCCGCCGCCGAGGCGATGCGGCGTATCCTGATTGAAAACGCGCGGCGCAAATCCCGGTTGAAACGCGGCGGCGGCCAATTGCGCGTGGACATTGACGAGTTGAACCTGGCGGCAGCCACGCCGGACGACAAAATCCTGCTGATGGACGATGCGCTGGAGCGATTGGAGGCCGAAGACCCGGAGAAGGCGCGGATTGTCGTCCTCAAATTTTTTGGCGGCCTGACGAACCAGGACGTAGCCAAAAGCCTGGGGGTGGCCGAACGCACCATCGAACGGCAATGGGCTTATGCGAAGGCATGGCTGTTTCAAAACATCCGCAACCAACGGTGACGCATGACAAAAGCACCCGGGCAGGTGGAAGCAATATTTGCTGCGGCGCGACAACTCACCAGCCCCGCTGCCCGCCGGGCGTTTCTGGATCAGGCTTGTGCTGAAGATGCCGAGCTGCGCGCGCGGGTAGGGGCGTTGCTGGACGCTGAAACGGACGCCGAAAAATTCTTCAGCGAAATCGCGCCGTTCGCCGCTTCCGCCCGACCGGAATCGAAATCGCCGGAAACCCAGGCGGGTTTTTCGGAAGCCGGTCTGCGTGCGGAAGCGTCGGTGCCGGTCGAAGGTCCGGGCAGCCGGATTGACCGCTACAAGCTGCTTCAGAAAATCGGCGAAGGCGGCTGTGGTGTGGTGTATATGGCCGAGCAGGACAAGCCGGTCCATCGCCGCGTCGCGTTCAAGATCATCAAGCTGGGCATGGACACCAAGAGCGTCATTGCCCGTTTCGACGCCGAGCGTCAGGCGCTGGCGATGATGGATCACCCGAATATCGCCCGGGTGCTGGACGCGGGTGCAACGGAAACCGGACGGCCTTACTTTGTGATGGAACTGGTGCGCGGCGTCAAGATTACGGACTACTGTGACCAGAACCACCTCGACACCCGGCAGCGATTGGATTTGTTCATTCAGGTTTGTCACGCCATCCAGCATGCGCATCAAAAAGGAGTCATTCACCGTGACATCAAGCCGTCCAACATTCTGGTCACGCTGCACGACGGTTTGCCGGTGCCGAAGGTGATTGATTTCGGCATTGCCAAGGCCATCGAGGGCAAGTTGACCGACCAGACCCTTTTCACCGCTTACGAACAGGTCATCGGCACCCCCGCTTACATGAGTCCCGAGCAGGCGGAGATGAGCGGATTGGACATTGACACGCGGAGTGACATTTACAGTCTGGGGGTGCTGTTGTATGAACTGCTGACCGGGCATACGCCATTCGATCCCAAGAAACTGCTTCAGTCCGGGCTGGAAGAGATGCGCCGCACGTTACGGGAGAAGGAGCCCCAGCGGCCTTCGATTATGCTGACCACGCTGCAGGGCAAGGAACTCTCCGCCATCGCCGAGCAACGCCAGGCCGAGCTGCCCAACCTCCTCTCGCTCTTGCGCGGCGACCTCGACTGGATCGTGATGAAGGCATTGGAAAAGGACCGGCGGCGGCGCTATGAAACCGCCAATGGCCTGGCCATGGACATCAACCGTTATCTCAGCAACGAGCCGGTGGTGGCCCGCCCGCCCAGCCGGCTCTATCGCTTCCAGAAACTGGTCCATCGGAATAAAGTCGTCTTTGCCGCCGGGACCGTCGTGGCGGCCATCCTGGTGATCTGGCTGGGAACTTCCACCTGGCTTTTTCTCATGGAACGAGCAGCCCGCCAGCGGGCGGTGTCCGCCGAACAGCAGCAATCCCGTCTGCGCCAGGAAGCGGAACTGGCGCGGGCCAACGAAGCGGAGTTGCGCCGGCAAGCCGAGGCCCGGGAAAAAATCATTCTGGCGGCCGTACGGGTAAGTCAGGAGAATTTCGACGAGGCGGATAATCTGTTAAACAATCTTTCTCCGATCCTGCCCTCGCTGGAGGGCGCGGCGGTATTTCGTTCGGTCGGTGAATGGCACGCGTTGGAGGGGCGCTGGGAAGCGGCCGCCGCCCGTTTTGCCGTGCTGCTGCAGATGAACAAGTTCGACGGGTGGGACCTGGCCTCCCTGGATTATCTCCGGCGCGGCCCCGTGTTGGTCGAACTCGACGACGTGAACGGTTATGACCAATTCCGCCAGGAAGCCATCGCCCGCTTTGTCGGCATCACCAATCCGGTGGCAGCGGAACGCACGGTCAAAATCAGCCTGCTTCTGCCCGCAAACCGGAAAACCATGGATGCCCTGGCGCCGCTGGCTGAATTGGCGGCAAAAGCATTTGCCAGCGTTGCCAGTGATGATACGAATGCGGAAGCGGTCTTTCAGGCCGCTTGGGGATCCATTTCGGTGGCCCTGGTGGAATATCGCCGGGGTAATTACCTCCAGGCCAGCGAATGGTGCCACCGGTGCCTGGGCTATCCGGGTGACAATCCACCGCGTGTGGCGACCGCCCGGGTCATTCTGGCCATGTCCTGCCATCATCTGGGCCAGACCGAAGAGGCCGTTTCGGAATTGGCTCAAGGCCGGGAAAGTATTCAAGGCAAGTTCAACGACGGCCTGGATGCGGGCAGCGCGGCGCATGGCTTTTGGTTCGACTGGGTATTTGCGCGCATCCTGTTGCGTGAAGCCACGGCATTGATTGAGCCGGAGCCGCCAGCCACCCGCTCCTCCAGTGATAACACGCAGCATCAATTGACGGACGGGTTGGTCATAACGTTTCGGGATTGATCGGCCGCTTTGGCCGATAATGTTGATTCCGAGGGGGTTCAGGGAAGAAACCCATGCGCGGGAGCCTGCCCGGCTGCAAAAGCGGTTCTCTCATCCTGATCAAATGAAAACTCTCTGTCGGGATTCGCCGGCAGATGGCGCATTACAAGGTACTAAGCCAAAACAAAACCGAGCTGGCAGCGGGTTAAAACTCGACGCCATGTATTTTGTTGTTGTGCCTGAATTACATGTTGCGAGTCCCGAAAGTCATTCTTTTGATTGAATCTTCGCGTGCCTCCGGACGCGCCCTGCTCCGGGGGATTGCTGACTTTTCGCGCCATCATGGACCATGGTCTTTTTCCTGGGAACCCGCAGGATTGGAGAAAGTTCAACCACTGCTCGAAACCGGCGAAGCCAATGGAATCATTCTTCGGGATGTGGCCGGGGTGGAGGAGATCGTGGCCTACGGATTGCCGACGGTGGTCGTGGGACACCGTCAAACGGAGTTCCCCGGCGTGGTCAATGTGGTGACCGATTCGGAGACCATCGGGCGCATGGGGGCGGACCACCTGCTGAGTTGCGGGTTCAAACACTTCGCATTCTGCGGCTACGAACGGACGTTGTTGGAGAACACCACCTGGTCGGAAATCCGAAAGGAGTTTTTCTGCAAACGAATCCGGGAGGCGGGTTTTGAGAATCCCCCGCAATACGCCTTGTCCGGACCGGGCAAGGATTGGTCGAAGGAATGGCGTTTGCTGGCCCACTGGCTGAAGGTGCTGCCCAAGCCGGTAGGCCTAATGTCCTGCAACGACGATTGCGGGCAGCGGGTCATGGAGGTGTGCAAGCTGACCGGACTAATGGTGCCCGACCAGGTGGGCCTGATCGGCGCGGACAACGATGAGGTCGTTTGCGGGCTGACCGACCCGCCGATGTCGAGCATCGCCATCAATTTCGAGCGGGCCGGCTATGAAGCTGCCTCGGCGCTGGACGGGTTGATGCGACAGTCGCGAATTGTTTTCCCGAGAATCACGGCCGTGGCTTCGCACGTGGCGGCGCGCCGTTCCACGGACTTTGTGGCGGTGGAAGAACCGCATTTGACGAAGGCCCTGCGACTCATCCGCGACCGGGCGCGCAGTGGGGTCACGGTGGACGAAGTAGCCCGGTCATCCGGGTTGTCGCGGCGCACGTTGGAAAAACGATTCCGCAAACTGCTGGGGCGCTCGGTCCTGGATGAAATCCGGCGCGTACGAACCGATCAAATCGCCCAACTGCTGGTGGAGACGGACCTGCCCGTGGCGCAGATTGCCGATTTGCTCGGGTTTGCCGACACGCAACATATCGCCCGTTACTTCCGGGCCGGCAAACACACCAGCCCGCTCGCCTATCGCAAAGCCTACGGCCCTCCGGGCCAGGTCGAATGGCGTTCGCAAAACGGCGATTCTTTTCCGCAAAGTGGCGTTGTTCCCGTGTTCCAGCAAAGCTAGTAGTTAATTATAAACCAAATTCAACGAATGTTTTTTTCACCCAGACGACAGGCGAAGGCGTTTACGCTGATTGAACTTCTGGTGGTCATCGCCATCATTGCCATTCTGGCGGCACTGCTTTTCCCGGCGTTGGCGAGGGCCAAGGAACGCGCCAAGCGGATCGCCTGCATGAGCAACATGCGGCAGTACGGAATCGCCATCAAGTCCTATGCAAACGATTCCAGCGACCTTCTTCCGGATACGTACATACCTCCCAGCACAACGCCGGCGAACTGGTTGTGGGACATACCCACCAATACGGCAAATTTGCTGACCGACAATGGGACGCAACGGCATATCATGTATGACCCGTCCTTTGACAAACAGGACGCCGACGAGTTGTGGAACTTCACCAATGATTTGCGGCTTCGCGTTACCGGGTATGCGGTTACGTTCCCGGATATTGCCAATTACCGGAGCCTCGGCAGTCACCTGATTATCTCCAATATCAACTTCAGCTTCACCCAGCGGCAAATCCGGATGGACAACATGGGCAACGTGGCCCCGGGCCCTTCTCCTTCAGATCGGGTGCTGATTTCCTGCGCGATTATTTCCGTGCTCGCCAATACGCCCAATCTGGGCGGGGATGGATTCGACAACGTCAAGGGGGCGTGGGCCGACACCCATTGGACTGCACATCTGAATGGAGTGATTCCTGCCGGCGGCAATCTGACGTTTCTTGATAATCACAGCGAGTGGCGGAAGTTTATTATCCCCCCCGCAGGGGATAGTATCGTTCGTTCGCAAAATATTTCCGGATGCTATTTCTGGTGGTGAAGCATTTTCTTCTAAAAAACCAACTCCCAAAAAACTCAAACAACCCAACTCCAATAAAAAATGAAAATCAAACCCATAGCAAAACTATTGGCCGGCATCATGGTCGTCGGCCTGCTGCCGGCGGCTTCCACGCAGGCAGCGTCACTAACGCTGAATTTCAGCGCCTCCGGGGGAACGATCGTTGACTCCAACGGGGTCGGGACCGGATTCACGACGCGCATGTCGGGCACGGGCGCGGACATTACCGGGAACGACACCAATCTGCTGCTGAACACCGGTGCCGGTGTGCTCACCATGCATACGTCTCCCGGTTCCGATTTCAACGGGCAGGTGGCGATGAGCGCGGCCTCGGTTCCCGGGATCATGCTCTCCACGCTTGGCTTTACGGGCGCCAACGATTTCACGGCGACAGCCATCTTCACCAATATCCCCCCGGATTTGATCCCGCTGGGCAATACCAATATTGATCTGGTGCTCCAGCCGGACCAACTGTGCCTGGTCATCGGAACTGATTCGGCGGATGGCATTCGCTCGGGGTTCATCAACTTTGACCGGGTTGGGGCCAACACCAACCTCGTGCGGGACAATGAAGGCTTTGGCGTGCTGATGTCCGGAGGCACGGACACCTATCCGATCTTTTTCGGGACGGATGTCGGGACCGGGATGACCGTTCAAATCAGCCGCATCGGCGGCGTTTGGAGCGTGCTGGTGAATGGCATAGACCGTATGCCCAATACCGCCATTAACGGAACCGGAACACGTGAACCACCGACCTTCCTGGACAGCGCCACGGACCTGTTCGTGGGCGTGATCGCCATGGACGTAGGCAATGACAGTCCTTGGTGGGCGGATTTGAAATCCTTCAGCGTAGTTGTCTCCGGGAACAGCCCCCCGAGCATCACCAATCAACCGCAAAAACAAATTGTGGACGAAGGCAATCCGGCGACGTTTTCCGTTACGGCCAGCGACAGCACCAAATCGCCGGTTTCCTATCAGTGGTATCTGAACGGCACTCTGATTCCGGGTCAAACGAATATCACCTTGACGCTTAATCCGGCGGTGACTGACGCCGGCGGTGTTACGGTGGTGCTGACCAACTCGCTGGGCAGCATTACCAGCAGCGTCGCGCCACTTTACGTGGTCATTCCCAAGGGGACGTTTTCGCCGAACTTCAGTTCAGCGGGCGGCGGCCTGCTCGATACCAACGGTGTCGGGACAGGTTTCCCCACCCGCTTGCCCGGAACCGGCGCTGACTACACCGGCAACGATGCGAATTTGTTCCTCGACACCACCAACGGGCTTCTGGACATCACCAGCACGACTGGCGACTACAACGGCGGTGCGAACGAACCGACCAATGAAAGCCCGGGCGTCGCCTTGTCCTCGCTGGGCTTTACCGGCAAACAAGACTTGAACGCCTACGTGATTTTCCCGACGCTGCCAGCGACCGTCAGCTTCGATCAAGCTGGTGTTTATGTCGGAATAGATACGAACAACATAACGCGCGCCGGCTGGATTGATTTCACCGCCTTCTCCAGCCCCCGGGGCAAGGAGCGCTATTCGGAAAACATTCAGAATGTGGGAGGTTTGCCGGCTAACGGCGGGGGCCAGTACTTCGGCTTTGGTTTTGATCCTTCCATTCTTCCCTGCACCATCCTCGTCACCCGGACGGGCGGGGTATGGCACAATTACATTGACGGTGTGCAATGGGATGTTGTCACCCAGCCGACGGCTCTGAACAGCGCGGGCAATCTGACGGCGGGTATCTTTGTCTATGACACCGGCGGCGGTGCTTACACCCAGGCCGTCAGTACTTTCAAGGCAAGAGTGTTTGACCCACCGACGCTGAAGGTCGCAGCGGCTGGCGGCAACCTGACGTTCAATTGGAATGTCGCGGGTGCCGGTTTGCAGTCGAACAACAACCTGCTCAATCCGGCTGGCTGGGCGCCGGTCGGCGGAACGGTCGGAACCAATACTTATGTCATTCCGATCCCGACCACCGGGAATAATTTTTACAAGATTGGATTGTAAGAAACAGGCAAATGGGACTTGACAGTTAAGTCAATGAAATCGGGGGGCGGCAAATTCCGCCCCCCGAAATTTTCGAGCCGGGACGGAACTAATATCAGGCGCTGCCGGCTGGCCCGGCGGCAACGGGTTGGAAGCACGCGAACCATCCGGCAGGGTGACCCGATGGGGCGCGCGTTTTTGCACTGTACCGGGCGCAATACCCGGAGGGCCAAGACCCTTCGGGCAATTTTGATTTGTAAGATTGCTTTGGCCGTGAAAAGAATGCTTCACCGGACACGCGCGCCAAAGGTATAAATAATGCACGCGAACGAAACGGTCATATCGTTAATATGAAAGGGACTTCCGGCTTTCGAGTATTTGCCCTGCTGGTGCTCGGGCTGATGGTTGCCGGCGCCCGGGTCAGCGCGCAAAACCCGGTTGCGCTCACCGTCATCGGCCCGAACAAGCGCGACGTGATCACCGGCTCATTGACTTACACGATCAACGTCACCAACTTGTCGGCGTCCCCGGTTTTCGACGTTCGCGTGACCGATTCTCTGCCCCCTTCGGTACAGTTCCTGAGTGCCACGAATGCTTATGTCCTCCCGCCCAGAATCTCGGACAGTGAAACGAATGTTGTTTTCTTCTTCCCCCGACTCAACGGTTCGGACACTGCGCAAATGACGCTCGCCGTTCTGCCGCAGGCCGTCGGGGTTGTTACCAACACAGTTTCGGTTTCTGCCGCCGGGGCGCCCACGGTCATCACGACCGACAGCCCGTTTACCGTACGGTCAACGCAGGTGAGCATCCACGACCCCGCCATGGCCAAGGAGGGCGATACCTATTACCTTTTCAGTTCCGGGCCGGGAATCACATTTTATAGCTCCACGGACATGAAACACTGGAGGCTGCGGGGGCGCGTGTTTCCGGGTGAACCGTCCTGGGCGAGAGGAGTCGCCAGCCGTTTTGATGGACATGTCTGGGCGCCCGACATTGCCCGCCACGAAGGCAAATACTATCTGTATTATGCCGTGTCCTCCCCGGCCCAGAACAGTTCAGCTATTGGAGTGACGATCAATAAAACGCTCGACCCTGACTCTCCGGATTACAAATGGGAAGACCATGGGATTGTCCTGCAATCAGTGCCGGGGCGCGATCTTTGGAATGCGATTGATCCGAACGTGATTGTGGATGAGAACGGCACGCCCTGGATGGACTTTGGCTCGTTCTGGACGGGCATCAAGCTGGTGAAACTGGATTCCAACTGGACCGCCCCGGCGGAACCGCAGGAATGGTATTCACTGGCCCGGCGGGAACGTTCCGGGTTTGCGGACGACCGGACCGCGGGACCCGCCCAGATCGAAGGACCATTTATTTTTAAGAAAGGCGATTACTATTATTTGTTTGTCTCGTGGGGGTTGTGCTGCCGGGGCAATGACAGTACCTACAAGATCATGGTGGGCCGGTCTAAAAATCTCAAAGGGCCTTATCTGGACAAGGAAGACAAGAACCTGGCCTATGGCGCCGGCAGTTTGTTGCTGGCTGGCGACAAGGACTGGTCCGGGCGGGGGGGCAACAGCGTCTATACCTTTGACGGCAAAGATTACATCGTTTTCCACGCCTACGAGGCGGCGGATAGTGGTTTGCAGAAATTGATGATTGCGGAACTGAAATGGGATGCAACGCAATGGCCGGTGGTTGACGAACAGAGCCTCGACGCGTATCGGAGCGTCGTGGTGAAGTAACCTGTTCCCGGATTCTTTTTGGCGGCGGAGTCCGGCATTCGTCGAAGATCGCAACCGACCGGCAAACGATAATCATGAAAACTTCCAGATTAACCGTGCTCGAAAAAATCGGGTTCGGCGGCGGCGACGCAGCGGTAAACGTCGTCTGGTCGGCGTTGGCAATCATCATCACATATTTCTACACCGACGTTTACAAACTGAACGTGGCCCACATCGCGATGTTGGGACTCATTCCCCGGTTGATTGACGCGTTTGCCGACGTTCTGATGGGCATGTACACCGACAGCCACAGCACCCGCTGGGGTCGTTACCGTCCGTATTTCCTCATCTTTGCCGTCCCGTTCGGGATCTCAATCATGCTCGTATTCACGACGCCGGACCTGACATACAACGGCAAGCTGATCTGGGCCTACGTGACTTATATCCTGATGATGCTCGTGTTCACGGCCATAGTTATCCCCTACATATCCCTGCCCGGCGTGTTGACCGCTGATCCGCAGGAACGCCTTTCGGCCAACGGCTACCGCCTGTTCTTCGCCAAGGGCGCTTCGCTGATGGTCAATATATTTGTCCCGATCTTTGCGGCCCGCTATGCGGACAAATGGGGGCAGGACCGCCTCGCCAAGGGCTATCAGCTCGCGATGGTCGTGATGGCGGTCATGGCCACCTTGCTGTTCATCTTTTGTTTTTTCACCACCACGGAACGGGTGGTGCACAAGGATGACCGGAAGCCGGTATGGCAGCAGATTGTCCTGCTCAGCAAGAACAACCAATGGATGATCCTCGCCGGGGTTTGTGTGATCGGGACGATCGGTTACGTGCTCCGCGGGTCGGTGGCGTTTCACTACGCTAAATACTATCTCGGCGGAGGAGCGAAGATGCAGGCGGCATTCGCTGCCGTCGGCATCGTCGGCAACATTCTTTCCATGGTCGCCTCCACGTGGATCACCAAGTTCTTCTGCAAAATCCGGCTCTTCCGCTGGTCCCAACTGGTCACCTTCGTGCTGAGCGTGATCATGTATCTGGCGGTGAAGCCCGGTGACGTTTACGCGGCTTTCGTTCTGTATTTCCTCATCAACTTCATTGTTGACCTCCAGGGGCCGGTATTCTGGTCCATCATTCCGGAAGCGGTGGATTACGGCCAGGTGAAGCACGGCAAACGCGTGGCCGGCATGGCGTTTGGCGGCATTTCGTTCTGCCAGAAGATGGGCATGAGCCTCGCCGCCGGCATGGTGGGCTGGGTCCTCACCTATTACCAATACAAACCTGACGTGGCGCAAAGCGCCTTTACGCTGAATGGCATTGCCCTGCTGCTCACGGTCATTCCTGGCGTCTTCCACCTCGCCATGGGGCTTTTGATGTTCGCGTACTTCATCACCGACAAGTACTACAACGAAAAGATCCGCGAGCTGGTCACTCACGAGGACACCGGCAGCGCCGGGAAAGCGACGACCGCCTGATGCCATTGGTCTGATGCAGCAACACAAGCCGAGGATATGACGACCCTGACAGTCAAGGCGGACAAGCCGGGCGCGAGAATCAATCCCGCCATGTGGGGAATTTTCTTCGAGGACATCAACTTCGGCGCCGACGGCGGGCTGTACGCTGAACTGGTCAAGAACCGCATGTTCGAGTTTCCCGAACCGCTCATGGGCTGGACCAAAATCTGCCCTAGTCTGGCACGGGGGGAAATCAGCATTCGGGAAGATGACCCGTTTGATCCGGCCAACCCGCGCCATGTGCGCATTCTGTCGGAGGGAACGGCGCCCTTGGGGATTTCCAACGAAGGTTTTCGCGGCATCGGGGTTCGCCAGGGCGAAGCGTATCATTTTTCCGCGCTGGTTCGCGGCGTAGCGGGTTCACCCGTCCTGCTCGTGCAATTCTATGGCACCGACGGCAGTTTATTGGACTCAGTAACGTCGGGTGGATTCTCTCCCGAATGGAAAAAATGTACGGCGAAGTTGCACCCCAACGCTACCGACGTCAAAGCCCGGCTGGCGCTCCTCGTGGAAGGCAAAGGCGCGCTTGACCTCGACCACGTGTCGCTCTTCCCGGAAAAGACGTGGCGGAACCGGCCCGGGGGCCTGCGCGCGGATATGGTGCAAATGCTGGCCGACTTGAAGCCCGGCTTCCTGAGGTTCCCCGGCGGCTGTATTGTCGAAGGCAGCGTGCTGGAGCGGCGTTACCAGTGGAAAAAGACGATTGGGCCGATCGAAGACCGAAGGCTGCTCATCAACCGCTGGAACTATGAGTTTCTGCACCGGCCGACGCCGGATTATTTCCAGTCGTTCGGTCTCGGTTTTTTCGAGTTCTTCCAGCTGTGCGAAGACATTGGCGCGACGCCGCTGCCGATCTTGAACTGCGGCATGGCCTGCCAGTTCAACTCGGGCGAACTGGCGCCGCTGGACCAGCTTTCTCCCTTCATCCAGGACGCGCTCGACCTGATTGAGTTTGCCAATGGCCCGGCCACAAGTTCGTGGGGTGCGAAGCGCGCGACGCTCGGACATCCCGGACCGTTCAACTTGAAAATGCTCGGCGTGGGCAATGAGCAATGGGGAGGGCAATACCTCGAGCGTTACGCGCGCTTCGCCAAAATCCTCAAGGAAAAACACCCGGAAATCACGCTCGTCTCCGCCGCCGGCCCTTCGCCCGCCGACGATCGCTTCAATTTTCTCTGGCCCCGACTCCGCGAGCTGCGCGCTGATATTGTCGATGAACATTGCTACGCGAACCCGGTCTGGTTCTTCGCCAACACGCATCGCTACGACAACTACGACCGCAACGGCCCAAAAGTTTTCATGGGCGAATACGCGGCGCAGAGTATCGCCCTGGTCAGCCCGAAAAACCGCAACAACCTGGAATGCGCGCTGGCCGAGGCGGCCTACATGACCGGGCTGGAACGCAATGCCGATGTCGTTCGCATGGCATCTTATGCCCCGCTGTTTGCGCACGTGGATGCCTGGCAATGGACACCGAACCTCATCTGGTGTGATAACCTCCGCGTTTACCGCACGCCGAGCTATTACGTCCAGCAGCTCTTCAGCCGCAACCGTGGTGATGTCGTGGTGCCGGTGGAACTGACGGGAGTTGAACTGCCCGCCGCTCCTTCCGGCCGGGTCGGCCTTGGCACCCTGCAAACCGCCGCCGAGTTCAATGACGTCCGCGTGACGCAAGGTGACAAAACCTTGTTGAGATCCGACTTCGCGAACGGAGCCCCGGAATGGTCAGGTGCCGACCGCCGTTGGACTGTGCGCGACGGCGCCTTTCAACAGACTGACCCGGCTGGACCGACCGGCATCTTTGCCGGAGACGTTTCGTGGAGCGACTACACCCTTTCGCTCAAGGCGCGCAAACTCGGAGGCGCAGAAGGCTTTCGGATCATCGTTCGGCATCTGGGTCCGGAGAACCACATCCTGTGGAACCTCGGCGGCAGAGACAACCAATGCCATATTCTGCAGTTCCGCCTCGGACAGCAGGACCAGCTCATTTCGCAGGTACCGGGCACGGTTGAGACCGGACGCTGGTACGACGTGAGGGTCGAACTCAACGGCGCGAAACTCGATTGTTATCTGGACGGGAAACTCGTGCAGAGCGCCGAAGTGTTGCCTCCGCGGATCCAGGCGCTCTACGCGAGCGCGGTCCGCGACGAAACAGCAGGGGAGATCATCCTCAAAGTGGTCAATCCCGGCGACGCCCCGCACGTGACTGGGATCCAAATCTCCGGCGTCGCCAGCGTCGCACCCGAAATCCTGGCCATCGAGTTGACGGGCGCCGGACTCGATGCCGAGAACTCATTCGAGCACCCGCTCGCGGTGGCCCCCATGGAATCAAGGTTTAACGCTGCCGGTCCCCAATTCAACTACCGGTTCCCGCAACACTCCATGACGGTGTTACGCATTAAAACGCGATGACCCGACGCCAAGGTGATTTATGAAGTATCGTATCGCAATGCATCAGTTGAGTTGTTCTTTGCCGTGCCGGTTCAAGCCGGCTTTCCTGTCGTTATGCCTAGTCCCGGGATTGCTCCAGGCTGCGCCGGCCAATCTGCGCGGCAGCCTGGGTATTCATGATCCCTCCACGGTGATCCAATGTGATGGGCGCTACTATGTGTTCGGCACCCACGGCGGCATCTATTCCAAATCATCGGCCGACAAAGAGTATTGGGTCACCGGACCGAGCGTTTTTAGCACCGCCCCGTCATGGACGACGAATTATTCAGGCACTAACAGTTTGACTGCGAGCCTGGATAGCTTCTGGGCGCCGGATGTCATTTACTTCAACGGCCTGTACCACCTTTACTATGCGATTTCCACTTTTGGCAGCCAGAACTCAGCTATCGGCTTGGCGACCAGCCCGACGCTCGATCCGACCGACCCCAGCTACGCGTGGATTGACCAGGGCCCTGTGATTACATCCACGAGCGGGTCTTTGTACAATTGCATTGATCCCAGTGTCACCTTTGACGCGTCGGGGAACTTGTGGATGTCGTTTGGTTCTTATTGGAACGGCATTTATCTGGTCCGGCTTGATGCGACGACCGGCTTGCTCAACGCGACCCCCACGCTGACCCATCTGGCGATCAATCTCGCCTCGGGCGACCCGATTGAAGCGTCCTATCTCTATTACCACGGCGGTTATTACTACCTGTTCGTCAACTGGGGCCAATGCTGCGCCGGCATCAATAGCACCTACAATATTCGCATGGGCCGCAGCACCGCCATCACCGGTCCCTACCTCGATCGCAACAATGCCAACATGCTCGCCGGCGGCGGCACGCTGTTCCTCAAGACCACCGGCAAATATATCGGCCCCGGCCAGATTGGCATCCTCGAGGATGGAAATGAATATTTTGGCTATCATTATTATGATGCCAACGTCAACGGTGCGCCGACGTTTGACCTGGAGCCGCTATACTGGACGCCGGATGGCTGGCCGGCGTTCACGAATGACTGGGCCGCCGTGTACCGCTTCCAGTTCGACAGCCGCGATGACAACAACGAGTATTACGGCCTGCTTCTAAACGGCGCATCCATTTTCAATGACCCGTTGCTCGGCGACGTGCTCATGCTTAACGGCACGAATCAATATGTGAGCCTGCCTGACGGCGCGGCCAATGCCCGGACACTCGTCGCTGTGTTCAAATGGAATGGCGGCGCCAACTGGCAGCGGATCCTGGATTTCGGTCGCGGCACCAACAGCGGCTACGCCTTCCTGACGCCGCAGGCGGCCGGCGGCAACCTGCGCTTTGCCATTACTTCCTCGAACAATGTCGGCGAGCAAATTCTCGAAGGCAGCGGCCCGGCGCCGACGGGCGCGTGGACGCAGGTCGCGGTAACCACCGACGGTTCGCGCGGAATCCTGTACGTCAACGGCGTGCCCGCAGCCACCAACGCTGCGATGACGCTCACGCTGCCGGACATTGCGCCCACCCGCACCTGGTTCGGCCGCAGCCAATACGCCAACGATCCCTACTTCAACGGTGAGCTGGGCTCCCTGCACCTTTACGGCCGGGCACTTTCGGCGAATGAAATCGTCGCGCCATGGCCGTCCATTACGGCGCCGCTGACGGGTTCGGCCTATCGACCCGGCGACACGGTTTCATTTGCCGGCAACGCCACCGATTTCGCCGATAATCCGTTGTCGGTCGCGGGATTGAGTTGGTCGGTCGAGTTTCATGACACCGGAATCACGAACGTCATATTTGGTCCGGTGACCGGTACCGGCAGCGGTAGCTTCGCCATTCCGGCCAGCGGCGAGGAAGCGACGAATGGGTTCCATCGCATTGTGCTGGTGGCGACGGACGCGCTGGGACGCATGGCCACCAACTTCATGGACGTTTATCCCGGCCCGTCAAACTGGACGGCGTTCTATCCGTTCGACAACGGGGCCGCTGACGCCTACGGATTATTCAACGGCACGCTCGTCAATGGTGCCACCACACCGGCCGATGCCATTCGTGGGCCGGTGTTGAATTTGAGCGGAGCGAGTCAGTACGTCGGTATGCCCTCGGGCATCGGCGCGATGCGAACTTTTTCCGCGTGGGTGAAATGGGGCGGCGACAATGCGTGGCAGCGTATTTTTGATTTCGGTATCAACAACACCAGTTACGCCATGCTCACGGCCAAGGCCAACAGTGGTCGCGTGCGGTTTGAAATCACCCCGAACGGCTCCACGGAAACGCGGGACTTGGATTCACCCAATTCTCTGCCGACCAATGTCTGGACGCACGTGGCCGTGACGCTCGATGGACGGCAGGCAATCCTGTTCGTCAATGGCCAGGCTGTTGCCGTGAATGCCAGCGTGAACCTGTTGCCATCCGATGTGGCCGGCAGTGCCAATTATCTTGGTCGAAGCCAGTTTGCGGGGCCTCCCAACAATGATCCCTATTTCAATGGCCAGATGGATTCGGTGCTGATCTCCTCGCAGACTTTGCCGCTCGAACAGATTACCGCCTCCAGTATCGGCATGGTGGACAACGCCGAACGATTGACGCTCAACTGGCCGGCTTGGACGAACGGACTGGTCCTGGCGAGCGCGACCGGCCTGGGCCAGGACGGGACTTGGACCCTGGTAACCAGCTCGCCATCCGCAACGAATGGCATCAATTTCCTGACGCTCGCGCCCACCAACAACCAGATGTTTTTCCGGCTGCAATTGCCGTGACCATTGAACCAACCCGGCTGCCAGACTGCGTTTGATCAGATTCGTGGCTGTGCATCGGCAATGCGGTTGGGCCGGCGATGATTCCTGAGGCTCGGACGGTCAAATTCTTCCGGTTAAAAAAATAAAGACTCCCGTACTGGGATCGGATAATTTCCGATTCGTGAAAAATACATCCTCCTGTCTCTCACTCTGGTTGGTGTGGACTTGCCTCGTGACTTTGGCTGCCAGGGCCGATCCCGTTCCCGTGGTGACCGCGCAGAAGGATGCCGATGGGGTGACATTGAAAATGAAACCGGGCACGTTGAGGCTGGAGGTATTCTCTCCCCACATCATTCGGGTTGTATATGGCCAGGGAGAAACGCTGCCGCCGACAAAAAGTCTCGCCGTCGTTGGCAAACCTGTTCGCGGACATTGGGAGGTCACTGAAACGGATCACGACGTGCGCCTGCGGACGGATGAACTGGAAGCCCGTGTGGATCGGGCCACGGGCGCATTCGGGGTTTACGATCAAACCGGGAAACCGCTGCTGATGGAAAAGGCGGATGGCGGGAAATCACTGACGCCGGAGCACCCTGGCGGCATTGACACGCTGCGAAGCCGACAGGAATTTGCGCTGGTGCCGGAAGAGGCGATCTATGGCCTCGGCCAACACCAGGGCGGTTTGATGAATTATCGCGGGGCCACGATTCATCTGCAGCAGCGCAATCCCGGTGAAAGCGCCGTGCCGGTTCTGGTTTCCAGCCGGGGTTACGGCTTGCTCTGGGACAATCCGGCGGTAACGGATGTTGACGTGGGCAAGCGTGACAGTGGCACGCTCGCCTGGACATCGGAGGCCGCAGACACGATTGACTATTATTTCATGTACGGGCCGGCGCTCGACGGGGTGATCGCGGATTATCGCGAGCTGACGGGCGCGGCGCCGATGTTTGGCAAATGGGCCTGGGGCTTCTGGCAGTGCAAGGAGCATTACGCTTCGCAAAAGGAACTCCTTGACGTGGTGAGCCGGTACCGCAGCCTTCACGTTCCTTTGGATGGCATCATTCAGGATTGGCAGTACTGGACGCCCAATCCCTGGGGTTCCCACCGGTTTGATACAAACCGATATCCCGATGTAAGGCAACTGATGCGGGTGCTGCACGCCACGAATGTGCACATGATCATTTCGGTGTGGGGGCGGTTTGATGTGGGTTGCTCGAACTGGCGGGAGCTGAAAGACGCCGGCTGCCTGTACCCGCAGGCGTTGGCCAACGTCTATCCGAAGGGCCGCGGCCAGTGGTACGATGCGTTCAATCCGCGGGGCCGCCGAATTTACTGGAAACAAATCGCCGGGACATTGTTCGCCAAGGACATTGACGGCTGGTGGCTTGACGCCAGCGAACCGGAATTGAGCGGACACTGGGGCGAATTCCGGAATTACACCACTGCCCTCGGGCCGGGTACCAAGGTGTTCAATGCCTATCCCTTGATGCATACGACGGGAATTTACCAGGGCCAACGCGCCCAGACCTCGAAGAAGCGCGTCTTCATCCTCACGCGCTCGGCGTATGCGGGCCAACAGCGTAATGCGACCGTGACGTGGTCAGGGGATATTCGCGGTACCTGGGATGTATTCACCAGACAGATTCCGGCGGGGATTAATTTCTCCCTGAGCGGCATTCCATATTGGAACACGGACACGGGCGGATTTTTTGGAGGCAATCCGGCCGATCCGAATTACGCCGAGCTGTTCACGCGCTGGTTCCAATTCAGCGCCTTCTGTCCGATGTTCCGTGTCCACGGTACCGGGAAGCCCAAGGAAATGTGGCGTTTTGACACCAATACGGAGAACATCCTGATCCGTTACGACGAATTGCGCTACCACCTGCTGCCCTATATCTATTCGGTCTCGTGGATGGTGACGCACGAGCATTACTCGATGATGCGCGGGCTGGTGATGGATTTTCGCCACGATACCAACGTCTATAACATCCCGGATCAATACCTGTTTGGCCCGGCATTGATGGTCAACCCGGTCACCCGGGCCGGTGCGACGGCGCGGAGCGTCTATTTGCCTGCGGGGACAAGCTGGGCTGACTTTTGGACTGGCAAATCGTATCCGGGCGGTCAAACCATTGAGGCGGCGGCGCCGATTGAGACAATGCCGTTGTTCGTGCGGGCGGGTTCCATTATTCCCTATGGGCCTCCGGTCCAATCCGCGATGGTGCAGCCGGACCCGATTGAATTGCGCGTTTACCGTGGGGCGGATGGAACTTTCACGCTCTACGAAGACGAAGGCGACAATTATGACTACGAAAAAGGTGACTACGCCACGATCCCGATTTCGTGGAATGAAGCCAAGCTGGAACTGACCATCGGAAATCGGCACGGACGTTTTCCAGGCATGTTGAAGCAGCGCACTTTCCATGTCGTTTGGGTCTCGCCGGGCCACGGAACCGGCATTCCGTCCACCGAATTGCCAGATGCGGTTGTCCCCTACACCGGAAAGGCGGTGACCATTTCCGCCGGCAATTGAGGAGAAGCGCGCAATTTCAAACGGTCATGTTGTACCAATTTGCCAGAACAATTCCTGTGGCGGCGATGCTTGTGGCGATATTCGCGTTTGCGGAAACGCCCGTTTCTGTGCAAGCGCCGTCCTCCGGAACCACACCGACAGCAGCGCAAGGTGTCGAATGGCTGACACGGCTGGGCAGCCGGCACATACGCGTGCATGACCCCTCGACGATTGTCAAATGCGGCGACGAGTACTGGCTTTTTTACACCGGGCCGGGAGTGACTTCTTTCCATTCCAAAGACCTGGTCGCATGGGAACGTGGCCCGTCCGTATTCACCAATGCGCCGGCCTGGACCGCGCAAGCCGTGCCGGCCAACCGGTGGATGTATTACTGGGCGCCCGATGTCATTCATCTCGGCAATCGCTACCTGCTCTATTACGCGGTTTCGACCTTCGGCAAAAACCGGTCGGCCATCGGTCTGGCCACCAATCCGACCCTGAATCCGGCTGACCCCGCATTCCGGTGGACAGACCAGGGCATCGTCGTGCAGTCCACGAATACCGACAATTTTAACACCATCGATCCGGCGGTTTCGCAGGATGCCGATGGCAATCTCTGGCTGGCGTTCGGTTCGTATTGGGGTGGAATTAAACTGATTCAACTGAATCCCGACACCGGCCTCCGCCTGGAAGCCGCGGCCCGGCAGGCCGGCAAGCGGATCGCCACGAATTCGCCGATGTATTCGCTCGCCTTCAACGATTCCATCGAAGCGTCGTACATCCACCGGCACGACGATTTTTATTACCTGTTCGTGAACTGGGGCCGCTGTTGCCGGGGCACGAACAGTACCTATGAAATCCGGATGGGACGGAGCAAAAGCATCACCGGGCCGTACCTGGATCAGCAACGTGTGGATTTGATGGCCGGCGGCGGTACGCCGTTTTTGAGCACTGCCGGGCCGTTCATCGGGCCGGGCCATGCCGGCATTGTTTCCAGAGACGGGCGTGACTGGTTGAGTTGCCATTTTTACGATGGAACGGAAGCCGGCCGGCCGACGTTGGCTATTCTGCCTCTGCGCTGGAATCCCAACGGCTGGCCGGAAGTGGAGATGCCACCGGCTGCCACTCAATCCGCCAAATAACCGCTCATCAAACCGGGTATGAACTCTCGGATGGCGAACCGGCCCGTTCTTTCTGCGGCCCGCCTGCTTGCCGCCACATACGTGATTCAACTCCATGTCGGCGTCGCGTCCGGATTCACCTGCACCCTGCAACTCTGTTCCCCGGCTACCATGCGGATCCCGCAAGATTAAGCGGTGGAATATTCGCCGGAGCAAAAGTCTGATGCATCAAGATCAGGCGACTGATCCGGGAAATTAGAGCATTTCCATAAATCATATAGCGTAGTGGGCATGTAGAAAGAAGCCCCGGCAGTCGGCCGGAGAGATGGCGTCAAAGGCGGTCGCCGCCGCTTGCAGCAATTGGCCGGCAGTGCGGGGTGCCAAGGCGCGCAGGACAGCTTTGACTTGGCTCCAGAGGTTTTCAATCGGGTTGAAGTCAGGCGAATACGGCGGCAGATACAGCAGGCGGGCCCCAACGGCTTCAATGGCTTGGCGGA
>Ga0335085_10000326_pt1 | contig 140365 bp, 116 predicted proteins | sample Lox_Sample_45_FD_206712 | JGI IMG/M metagenome (GOLD analysis project Ga0335085, IMG submission 206712) | Soil microbial communities from Loxahatchee National Wildlife Refuge, Florida, United States - Lox_Sample_4.5 | ecosystem: Environmental > Terrestrial > Soil > Wetlands | place: USA...
ATGGAGTACGATCTCGGCTACATCGATCTGGAGGAAAAAACCTTGCAGCCCCTGGAGAACCCCTTCGGGCCAAAAGTGTAACCTATGTCTCCGGAACGTTCTGTTACCCATGTCTCCGGAACGGACAAAGAAGCCGCGGGAGCCGACGATCGGACTTGAACCGATGACCTGTCGATTAGGAATCAGCGGGCGTTGACGGTGTTAAATTGGAAACGGGAGCTAGCTCGCGCCATGACCCGTCTGAATCGTATCGCCCTTAGTTTCACCCTCCTGCTTGTAATCCTGCTGGCGGGTTGCAACGTGCTGCTGAAAGACGCTCCCAGTCTGCTCAACCCCACTTTCAAGCGATCAGAAATCATCGGCTTGGTGGCAGGCTTTGGAACAACATTCGCTGCCATGCCTGATTTGATTGCCATGCTGCGACGCAGATCGACCGCCGGAATGAACCCGAGGATGGCGGGCATCATGGGCGTATTCCAAGTGTTGTGGGTTTACTACGGACTGTTGATCGTCTCCCGCCCCGTCATCATATGGAACGTGATCGCGATCCTGGTGAATACCGTTAGCGTCGGGGCTTACTTCTACTTTGTACGGAAGGAAGAGCGAGCGCGTGATGGCGGCGCACACTGAGCCGGAGTTGGTAGTAGCCTGCCCGTGTACCCGTTTGCGCAACAAAAACCAAGCGCGTGTCAACCACCGGACGATTGCCCACTGGAACTTTTTAGAATCTTCACGGCTCCTGGCGCGCCCGACACGAGTGGGCAAATGCGGCAGCGCCTCACGGCGTAATGCTTGCTAACGCAGCTGACTGGCGAACCTGGGCACACAGGCTCAGATAAAATGCCGGCATGAAATCAGCCTTTCGGAGTTGCGCCGCGGCCGCAGTTATAGCGATTTCCCTCTTTCTGCGTCTGGTCTCAAGCGATCTCGACTAACAAACAGCCACCCGGAACAGAATCGATTGGCGATGCAGTTCGAGCCGAAGACAAGCTTGCCGCTTCCCAGTTGCCGCCAGGAAGCACCGCAGCCGTGGCACGGTCTACTCCGGGCGCTCGAGTAACTCGCGTTCTCTACGTGCACGGCATCAACCAGGTCGGCGCTGGAGACTCGCTGCTCTTGCGCAAGAGCATCTGTAAGTATCTTGGCGAATGCACTATCACCAGCTTAGGGAGAGTTTATGCCGACGGTCCGTTTGCGGTGGATTCCTCCCCGCCGATGCTGGCCCTGGCGGGACACCGTATCTGGAACTCAAAGGACGAATGGAGCGCATCCGCACCGCCACGAACCGTGCGACCGAGACTGGAAGCGGATCCGACCGGCCACATTGGGTTTGCGGGAACTGCTCGCGTAAAATGTATCAGATGCCCGACGAGCGCCCGCGCATTTTGTGCCCCGTTCCGACATCCAAGGGAGTCACGATGTACACGTGCACACGCTGCGCCTGGACTCTTCGTGGACAAGGCGACGACGCGATGAGAGCGCAAGCAGCATTCGACGCGCACCGCTGTGAGGACTTTCCCCGCGATGAAGGAAGCGGATGACGGGCGATTGGTCCTTGCTGAACGGCAGATCAACTCATATCCTGCTCCGCATGGCAACTCAGGAGAAAAGATTATGATTCGACCCCAGCTACAGAAAATCGCATTTGGTTGGGCCCTGGTTGTTATCTTCCTTGCTTTCGTCGCGGCAGCGACAGCCGAGACGGTGAAGATAGAGGGGCACATCGTGGGCAGAAGCGGCGACGAGATCATCGTACAGTTTGGGAGCGGCGCCGAGATGGCTTTTCAGTTGACCGACAGGACCAAGGTCTCCGATATCGGTCAGCTACACACCCCGACCAGGAAAAACCTGGCAATGGCCGCTCTCATCCCTGGCCTAAAGGTAAAAGTCGAAGGCGTGTACAGCGAAACCCGGCAGGTACTCGCCACCTCAATTAAGTTCAAGGGCGGCGATCTGGAGGATGCGCAGAAGATCCAAGCGGGGACGCACGAACTTAGGGTGCAGAACGAGCAGCATCAGGAGGAGTTGGACCGGCAAAACGCGGAGTTGAAAGCGCAAAAGGAAGCATTGCAGAAGCAGCAGGCGCAACTCATAGAACAGCAACAACAAATAGAGGCGAATAAGGCGGCGATTGCCGCCAATACCGCCCGATTCGGACAGCTCGACGACTACTACATCTGGGACGAGGTCACCGTGCTATTCGGCAATGGCAAGGTGAAGGTCGACCCGCAGTACCAGTCGCAACTGCTGGCGCTCGCCGAGAAAGCCAAGACCGTCGACGGCTACGTCATCGAAGTCAAAGGGTATGCTTCCTCCGCCGGCAGCGCATCGTTGAACCAGAAACTCAGTGAAGACCGCGCCGGTAATGTAACCAATATTTTGCTCCAGCAAGGCCACCTTCCTCTGACCCGAATGCTGGCGCCTGGCGCAATGGGGGAGGCCCATCAGGTGGGTAACGACAAGACTGCCGAAGGGCAGGCTGAGAATCGTCGTGTGGTCGTGCGAGTCTTGCAGAACAAGGCAATCGCCGGAATTTAGCGGCCTCGCGACCGGGCCTAGGTTAGGGCCAGCACGGGCGATAGCACCTGGGATCTTATTCCCGCCGCTGCATTATCGCCCAACTGTCAGGATGAGTTGTCTCCTCGGACGTGAAATGGCGCAGACGGCGTCCACCGACAACAGCCACAGCCGGAACGAACGCGAACAAATGCAGCGACGAGTGAAAAATCGCAGCGGGCCCCGGAGTGTCGAGGTTTTCGAGACCCGGGTTCACTCCAGGATCAGCAGGCTTCCCTCAATTGGTATGAGGAAGTGACTCGCGAGCAGATAGTCGTAGAGGTGCCCGATCGGTGATGCGGGGTGTAGTTGCCGAGCGGAAACCGATCCATTGGTTTCAGTCCATTCCCAACCGGCAGCAGAGATGCTCTGAATGATCTCCTGAAGGTCCGCAACCGTCATCGGATAAGCGTAAATGCGGACATTCTGTGCGAACAGATGAGAAAGCGCGCGAAGCAGGCTGCCGTCGAGCTTGCCGTAACGGTCTTCAAATGTTCGGATGATCACCGACAAACCCACGACAAACCGCACAGCTTCCTTTGTGTAACGGTTGACGAAATCTGCCAGCGTGTAGAGCTCCTGTTCACGGAACAATAATACGTCGCCACCGCGGGAGCGGAGCGCGTCGATACGGTAGAGCAGATCGGAGGCTTCGGCAGGAGGCTCATTTGTATTGGACGGAGCGCTTGTGAGGCAGAAAAATCCTTTCGGCGCCTTCGACTCACCGGACTCTCGTTGCAATTGTCGAATCGCCGAAGCCAGCATCCGCGTGTGAATTTCCCCGTGAGCTCGATCGACATGTACGAAGTATCCGGGCGCGAGCACGAGAGGCTTCTTGTAGAGCATTTCGGTAGGCGGAAGTGGCGCGTTGCTGGAGGGGAAACACACCGCCTCAGCGAGGCCCGTACGCACCAGATGCACGAGAAGCTCGCGTTGGTTCCAAGTCTCGAACGCGTACCCGCTAACATCCACAAAGTCGATTTCGATTCGCTTATCGACGTCCTCCGCAATACCTTCGAGGAGGTCCTCCTTCGTTTGCGACTGGTGAAAGGCAGCGTAAATCAGGTTTACGCCCAGTACGCCGATTGCTTCTTGCTGGAGGATGTTCGTAGGATCCCGCAGATTGATATGCAGCACTACGTCGTTCGGCTCTCCACCGGGCTGCTGCTGAAAGCGCAGTCCAATCCAGCCGTGAGCTTCATTGGTTCCAGCATAGTTGCGGGCCGAGATTGTATCGACAAAGCAAAAGAAACGGGTCTGCGATCCGCGAGTCTTGTCCAACTGGCTGAGTAGTTGAGCCCATTCGCGATCCAGCATGGCGTTGAGGCGCTGTCTCGATACGTAACGTGAGCCAGAACCGTAAAGATCGTCGCTCACCTCTTTGTCATAGGCCGAGATGGTTTTGGCGACGGTTCCGGAAGCAGCTCCGGCTACCAGAAACCACCGCGCCACTTCCTGTCCCGCGCCGATCTCCGCAAATGAACCAAAGATCAATGGATCAAGGTTCAGGGTGAGAGCCTTGCGATGAGTATCGAGCTTTTCGGTGGTTGACATAAAACGTGGCAATCCGGGAACGTGGTCAAATCAGGCCAGGCAGTGCCCATCGCGGCACGTCGGGTTTTAACATCGACTGAATGGCCGCCGACCAGGTATATTGTCACCTTGACGGAGCATGCGAGTTTCGTCGTGGCGCATCAGTAATCACTAGCTAGCGCCGTCTTCCTCCGCCCATCCTCATGCCGCCGCCCATTCTTGCGCCGTAGCTGCCGCGCGTTGAATTGAAGTTCTGGGTTCGCTGTGCGCCCTGCGTACGCATCTGCTGCTGGCGTTGCAGGTTGGGGTCAGGCTTGCTAGCGGACTGCCATCCGTTGCCGCTGTTCGATGACCAGTCGCCGCTCTGACGGTTATACCGATAGACCGTGCCGTCCTTCCCGGCATAAACGTTGTTCTTGCCGGCGGCAATCCCCGCACCAGTGTTGGTGTTGTAGGCGAAGCCGGCACGCCCAGCCGTTCCCTGGCCACTATAGATGTTGCCGGCGTATCCGGCTCCGCCGCCGGCGACGATCCCGGTGTTCGGGTTATAGGTGGCGCCACCGCGAAATCCCGCGGTATTGCCGGTGTAAATGTTGGTGTTTGTTCCCCGGCCCGCGACGGTAGTCCTACCCGTTTGCGTATTGTGGTAGGCGCCGCGAGTGGCCGCACCGTAGTTGCCGGTGTAAGGATTCGCCCACGCTGCCCCGGTGCGGGCGTAGGCGGTATTGCCCCAGACGCCGTAAACGTTCGCTACCGCTGCTCCGCCCCACGCTCCCCAGCCGTAATAGGGATACCAGCCGTAACCGTAATAGCCCATCGGACCCCACCATGGGTAATACCACGGGTAGTAGGCATAGCCATAGCCGAAGCCGAAGCTCCATCCGGTATCGTCGGTCCACGTGAAGCCAGCTCCCACACCGTAGGTGTACGGCCATCCATACCACACTATGGGAGTCAGATATGGCGGGTAGTACCATCCGGTGCCATAGACCACCGTGGTTGTGCTAGCGGAAACCACCGTCCCGTAATACCCCGGTGTGTAGCCGACGTAAACGACTTCGGGTGTCGAGTTGTACACCTTGACGTAAGTTACGTAATAGACGGGCGAGCTTGGCGGGATATCGTAAATCTCCGGGGGCACCGAGTCAGCGACACGCCACCCGCCTTGGGGAGTCGGCGCCTTGAACCACACGCCGGCTTCGACGCAGTAGTAAACGCCCTCGGCCGTCCTGATCACAGGAGCAGACGTGTTCTTGGCGTACTTGAGCGAGGTCCCTTCGATAGCCGTGAAACTCGGCTCGCCATCGTAGACCACAGTCAGTTTGGCCTCGGAGCGCGTTATAGCTGCGGTCTGCGGAATCGTGTTGGCGATTATGCCTTCCTGTGACTGCGGCGTGCCTGGAACCGACGCCAGCACCGTGGCCTTGGGACTGTCCACGGGAATCTTCGCGAAATCTGGCGGCATCTCCGCTGCATTCACAAATGTCCACGGCCCCTGGAGCGACGCTGCCTTGAACCAGCGTCCGGAGATCAGCACGTAAGATTCGCCGTTCAGTCGGAAGATGTTGCCGTTGGTGTTCTCAACGTACTCGAGGCCCGTGCCGGAGATGGGCTTGTACACCGGCTCGCCTCGCGTTTCGATCAGCTCTGTCGGCCCAAAGGCGACGTAGACGGTGGGGATCTGTGCGTTCTTGCCCTCTCCTTTCAGCGATCGCTGCGGTGCTCCGCCGGCCGAGCCGGAAGACGACTGCGACGACGATGTCGGTCCCTCTTCCAGCGTCTGCCCGCCTTGCCGCGCGACGATGTACTCTTCCGCCTTCTTCATGTCGTCAGGCAGCTTCTTCGCGTAAACCCAGGGGCCGTCCAATGTCTCGGATTGCAGCCACCAGTCCATCACCCGCAGGTAGTATTTCTTCTTGTCGTTCTCGAAGAGCAGGATGGCTTTCGTGTTGATGACGCGTTGCAGCTTTGTGCCCGTGATTTCGTTCAAATGTGCGGGCCCATCGATCAGCACCAGTACGGCTTCCTTGCTGGAGAAGATGATCGCCGGCGGATCGTTCTTCACCTCAACCGCCTGCGCCGACTGCTCCGCCGCCTGCAAGTCGGCGATTACGCGATCGAGCGAAATCGTCTTGGTTGCAGTCGGCAGCTTCGGCGCCAGCAGCCTGGTCAACTCGTCATTCTTGCCGGCATCGGCGGGGAAATTGACCTTCGTGAGCTGCACCTGGTCCAGCAAGACCGTGCGATTTACTTTGTCCACCTCGGCGCGGGCGTTGAACCACACCACGCCGTAGTTGGCGGAAGTCTTGCCCGCGCTCGTTACCTCGACTGCAGAATACAGATATAACCGGTTGCCGTCCCACTTCTCGATCTGCGGCTGATAAAGCGTGAACTTGTCGGTACTACTGCTGAAGCTGCGCGGCCAACCCTTGTCAGCTTGCGAAGCGGCACTCGCTGGCTTCGCCTTCGCTGTACTGGGCGCATCGGGCAACTTCTGCGCCGCGCCCTGGAGAGAGGCGAAGACCCCGAAGAGGAGCAGCAGTAGACGAAACGCCTTGCCGGCGTGAACCGCTGAATTGCTTTGCGTGTGTTGGCTGTTGCGCCAAGTCATGTGTTCTTCCTTGCGGAGCATGAACTAACTTCGGGAGGCGGCTGGCGCCGCAACATCTCCGAAGGCAATACCGACGGTGCGCGCCACGACTACGAACTCCCCGTCAGGTGGCACCAGCCTCAGCTTCGCAATCGCCTCTTTCAGCGGCACGAATTCCAGTTTGGGCGGCTTGAGCGCGACCATCACTCCGTTCAAGCCTTGGGAGAGCGCCATTACCCCGCCTGCGCCGAACGCGACGCCGAGGTTGCGATCGAGGGCAGTGGGAGCGCCGCCGCGCAGCAGATGCCCGAGCACAATGCTGCGGCTCTCCTTGCCGGTGAGCTCCTGAAGCTGCGTGGCGACCGTCTCGCCGACACCGCCCAGCCGCTCGACTCGACCTGCCTCGCGGCTCTTCACGGTCACGTCGCCTCCCTTGGGCTTCGCTCCTTCGGCAACGACGATGATCGAATACGGCTTGCCTTCACGATGCTTGCGCGAGAGGTGATCGGCAACGTTCTGAATGCTGTACGGAATTTCCGGAATGAGGATCGCATCGGCCCTGCCGGCCAGCCCGGCATGCAGCGCGATCCATCCGGCGTAGCGTCCCATCACCTCGACCACCATAATCCGCTGGTGCGAGTGCGCTGTGCTGTGCAGCCGGTCGATGCATTCGGTTGCAAACGAGACCGCCGTGTTGAAGCCGAAGGTCAGCGTGGTCGATTCGAGGTCGTTGTCGATGGTCTTAGGGACTCCGACCATCCACATACCTTTTTCGTGTAATTGGTTTGCGATGGTGAGGCTGCCGTCGCCCCCGACCGAAATGACCGCATCGATGTGGTTATTGCGAAAGTGCTGAATCAATTCGTCGGAACGGTCAGCCTCGGTCGTGGTACCGTCCGGATTCTGGATCACCCGGTGGAACGGATTGCCACGATTGGTCGTCCCCAGGATAGTGCCGCCGAGATGGGGAATTTCGCGGACCACCGAGCGCGTGAGCTCTACCAGACCACCATGCGGATAGCGTTCAGGCTCGAGCAGACCATCGTAGCCGTCGCGGATGCCGACAATTTGCCAACCCAAGCCTCGTGCGGCATAGACCGCTCCATGAATGACTGCGTTCAGGCCAGGGGCATCACCGCCGCCGGTACAGATGGCAATTTTCTTGATCATTATCGACACATTTGTTCCGGAGTGTAACTGCCTCGCGTACAGACAGCAATATCCCTTGTCGAACTACTAGCTCAATCTATTTCTACACTTACGCGACGCTGCTGCCAACTAGGGAAATCCCTAGCGAGCAAATAGCAACGCAAATGCTGACAACTGCTTACGCAAAAGAGGAAGGCGCTTGCTAGGGGTTTCCCTAGTTGGCAAGCGCCTTCTGCTTGCCTTAAGAAGAATTAGGGTGACCATAACGTCTGAAGATTATTGCTTGAGCTCCATCCTCAAACACGATCCTGTCGGAAGCGCAATTGTTGTGGACCCACAAGTTGGCTGCTGTTATTCGCGGTGTGGAAAGGAGCGGCAGGCTAACATGAACAATCGCCCATTGACTGAGTGCATTAAGGGCGCAGGGATTGCACTCATAACGATTTGCCTATCGGCTACATTTGCACAGCTTGGCCTTGCACAATCGAAGGATACACAGCAGCCTGACCTGCAGCAGATGCAAAACAAGCTCGAGCAGATGGAAAAGGAAATGCTGGAGCTGAAACAGCAGATCAGCTCGATGCAGCAGCCGCAGAAGCCGGCGACTGCCCCCACCAAGAGCGAGGAAGCGGTGGCGGAGGTCGTGAACCAGGAGGCTTCGGCGCACACACCGGTTGAGGAGGTTGGCAACCCGCCGCTTCCTGCCGAGCACGGCACTACCCTCGACCTCTATGGCTTTGTAATGCTCGACTCCGGTTATGACTTCAAAACCAATAATCCGGATTGGTTTGATGTCGAGCGACCCACGAAGCTGAACGCTTTCCTCGGCGAATTTGGGCCCGATGGCAAGGTGTATTTCGGGGTAAGACAAACACGGTTCGGCGTAAAGACCTCGACCGAAACGCCGCTTGGCGATCTCACCACGCGATTCGAATTTGAACTCTACGGCACCGGTGTCGATGCAGGGCAGACCACGTTCCGACTGCGCCACGCCTATGGCGAGTTGGGAGCTTTTGGTGCAGGCCAGACGTGGAGTCCGTTCATGGACATCGACGTCTTTCCCAATACCATCGAGTACTGGGGGCCCAGCGGCATGGTCTTTTATCGCAATGTCCAGGTCCGCTGGATGCCACTCCGCGGCGACAGGGTGAAGGTCACGTTCGCAGCCGAACGGCCCGGCGCCACTGCCGACCAGGGATCCTACAGCGACTTTATTGCGCTACAGGACGTGCGGCCAAGGTTCAACGTCCCGGACATCTCTGGAAATGTACGGTTCATTGGGGAGAAAGGGTATCTCCAGGTGGCCGGCATTTTTAGGAAGATAAGCTGGGTAGATACTAATCCAGCGCCACCCGACCTCGGCCGTACGGTTTATGGTGGCGGCGTGAATGTCAGCTCCAATCTTAAGCTCGACAGCAAAGACCTTGGCAAGTTCCAGGTAGTGTACGGCGAAGGCATCGAGAACTACATGAACGACGCTCCGGTGGACGTCGGTATTCAGAAAACCGGAAACCCGGCGAATCCTATTAAGGGCATCGCGCTTCCGGTGCTGGGCGTAGTTGCCTTTATAGACCATACCTGGAGTACGAGGTTCTCCAGTTCCGCCGGCTATTCACTGGTGAACATCGAGAATGCTAACGGTGATCTGCCTTCGGCCTTCCATCAAGGTCACTATGCCGTCGGAAATCTTCTCTTTTATCCGGTGAAACAACTCATGGTAGGAACGGAATTCCAGTTTGGAAGACGCGTCAACTTCGATGACGGATTCAACACAAATGATTACCGCCTTCAGTTTTCGGTCAGATATGACTGGGCGAAAGCATTCGGCTTTGATCGTTAGCCTGTGCAGCAGTTGATCACATATTTCTTGAGAGGACTCAATGTACCGCAGCCGATTATGCATGAGAGTTGCCGCAGCCATCGTGGTCGCATTAACCATATCCTCAGCGATTACATTGGCGCAGTCCAGAAGCCCCGTGGCTCCCACACGACAACAAGTCGAAGCCATGGTTCAAGAGGCTTTTGAAAAGTTCAAGAGCGACACGGGCGGCAAAAATGCCGACTACATTCCTTATCTCGCCCAGGTTGACCCGAAATTGTTCGGGATTGCCATCGTTACTACCGATAACCAGGTTTTAACCGTGGGCGATGTGAATTACTCGTTTTCCATTCAGTCGATCTCGAAGGTCTTCACCCTGGCGCTGGCGATGGAAGAGCTTGGCCCCGAGAAGACGTTTCAGAGGGTAGGCTCCGAACCTACGGGACGACCATTTAACTCCGTAAATGCGGTCGTGGATATGCCGACGCATACCGGCAACCCGTTCGTAAATGCGGGCGCTATAGCGACCACCAGTCTGATCAACGGCAACAATGAGGACGAGAAGTGGAACACAATTCTGGCCTTCTACAGTAGAGTTGCAGGCGATAAGTTAACCATGATCGCAGACGTTTACAAGTCGGAAGCGGCCACAAACGCGGGAAACAAAGCCCTCGCCATGTTGCTGGCCAAGTACGAGCGCATATATTCCGACCCGTTTGAAGCTGTCGATGTCTACACCAAACAATGCTCCGTCGGAGTGAACGCTCTGCAACTTGCGCGTATGGGTGCGACCCTGGCGAATAACGGGGTCAATCCCGCCACTGGCGAGCAGGTGATCAAACGCGACGACATTCCCTACATATTGTCGACCATGACAATGGCTGGTCTTTACGATTCTTCCGGGAGCTGGGCCTGGCATGTCGGTCTGCCGGCGAAAAGCGGGGTCGGCGGAGGCATTGTTGCCATAGCGCCGGGTAAAGGTGCGATAGCCGTCTTTGCTCCAAGGCTCGACGAGGCCGGTAACAGCGTCAAAGCGCAAAAGGTAATCGAGTATGTCGCGGACCACCTCAATTACAACATTTTCTCTCCCGGGTCAGTGGGACTGAAGTAACGCGGGCAACCCCAGTTGGAGCCGTTATGAAACGCTATGGCCTGATTCTTACAACTCTTATCTTTGTCTCTTTTCTCTCGACCGCGAGTGCACAACAAGTCCGGGTCGAGAAAGACCTGCTAGGACAAAAGGAAGTTCCAGCTGAGGCCTACTACGGTATACAAACCGCACGAGCCCTCGACAACTTTCAGATCTCTGGCATTGAGATCAACCACTATCCCGGATTTGTGGAAGCGTGGGCGATTGTGAAGCTCGCCGCCGCAGAGGCGAATACCGATGTAGGCGCGATGAGTCCGGAGAAGCTGGCTGCCATTGACAAGGCGTGCCGGGCGGTCCTCGCCGGCAAGTATCACGATCAATTTGTCGTCGACTGGTACCAGGGTGGCGCTGGGACGTCGTCAAACATGAACGCCAACGAGGTGCTGGCCAACATCGCCCTCGAGCTCTCGGACCACAAGAAGGGAGAGTATCAGTTCGTCGATCCACATGATGATCTCAACATGTCCCAGTCTACGAACGACTCGTATCCCACCGCGATCAAAGTGGCGATTATTCTGCGCAACGAGAAGCTGATTGCTGAGCTCGAGAATCTAGCAGCGTCTTTCCGGACTAAGGGCCAGAGCTATCTTCGCGTGGTGAAGATGGGCCGCACCGAGATGCAGGATGCGGTACCCATGACAGTGGGACAAGAATTCTATGCATTTGCAGCGTCGCTGGAGAGCGAAATTCAGCTGCTCCGGGACGCAGAGAAATATCTTTACCCAGTCAATATGGGTGCGACCGCGATTGGTACCGGGCTGAATGCTCCTAAGGGATATGCCGCAAGATGTGCAGTACATCTCGCCGAATTAACGGGTAAGCCTATTGTTCCGGCCTCCGACATGTTAGCTGCGACCTGGGACCAGCAAGGCTTTTTGGCGTACTCGGCGGCACTCCGGAGTACGGCGGTGAAGCTCTCGAAGATCGCCGGTGACCTGATCCTTCTCGCCTCCGGTCCGAAAGCAGGACTTGCGGAAATCAACTTACCCGCGGTTCAGCCCGGTTCGTCAATTATGCCAGGGAAGATAAATCCTGTTATTCCAGAACTAGTCAACGTGGTCGCTTTTCGCGTCATTGGCAATGACTACACGGTTAGCCTGGCCGCAGACCACGGACAGCTGCAACTGAATGCCTACGAACCGATCGAGGCACTTGCAATTCTCGAATCACAGGCCTTGCTCTTTCGCACATCGATTACCTTGCGCTCCAAGTGTGTCGATGGCATCACGGTGAACGAAGAGATGCTGGAGCATTACCTTGAAACCACTGTCGGTATTGCTACCGCGCTTAATCCCATTATTGGTTACGAGAAAGCAACGGAGCTAGCGGCAGAGGCATACGCCAGCAACAAAGGAATACTTGAAATCGTCCGCGAACAACACATCCTGACCGAACAGCAGATCAATGAGTTGCTCGACCCGGTTAGGCTGACGGGGCTTGATGCGAGCAAGTACTCAAAGGAGAAGTAGGTCTTCTGGAGGGAGAGTCGATCCAATGTGGCCTAATCGCAAAGTCGCTTCGAATGTCATAGCAGTTGCGGTTTTGCTGAGCGCCTTATGTTCTGCTCAGCAGAAAAACCTCCCCAACATCGTCATTCTTGCCACCGGTGGCACGATTGCCGGCGCTGCGGCCACTGGAACCCAGGCCGGTTACACGTCAGGCGCCGTAACCATCGATTCGATGATTGCGGCTGTCCCCGGTATCAAGGATCTCGCCAACATCCGGGGAGAACAGATCTCGAATGTGGGATCGCAGGACATGAGCTTCAGCATCATGCTGAGTCTGGCCAAACGCATCAATGAATTGTTGGCGACCTCGACTGTCGACGGCATTGTCGTCACCCACGGTACCGACACGATGGAGGAGACTGCTTTCTTCCTTAACCTGGTGGTAAAAAGCGACAAGCCTGTCGTGCTGGTCGGTTCCATGCGACCGTCGACCGCTGTCAGCGCTGACGGACCATTGAACTTATACGATGCCGTGGCGGTTGCAGCCGATCCAAATGCCAAAGGCCTCGGCGTCTTAGTGGTAATGAACGACTGGATCCACGGGGCGCACTCGCTGACCAAAACCAGCACGACAGCTGTACAGACGTTTATGTCGCCATTACGGGGACTGGTCGGAGTTTCCACCTATGGCAAGAACGACTACTACAATGCCCCTCACTGGAAGCACACGACAGGTAGCGAGTTCGATGTTAGCAATATATCCAAGCTCCCGCGAGTAGACATCATCTTTGCCTGCGCTGATATGTCCCCGGACCTGATCGATGCCGCCGTCGCCCATGGCGCAAAGGGGATCGTTATTGCAGGGGTCGGTAACGGCAACATGAACAAAGCCTCTCTCGATGCGGCCGAGCGGGCCGCCAGGAACGGGACAGTCATCGTCAGAAGCAGCCGGGTTGCGACGGGAGCTGTCGGACGCAACGTCGAGGTAGATGATGATGGGATGGGCTTTGTGGCTTCTGATGAGCTGAATCCTCAAAAAGCAAGAATCCTGCTTATGCTCGCATTGCTCAAACCGCGCAGCTTGGTAGATATTCAACAGCTATTTCAGACCTACTGACCTGCACCTAAACAATCGTACCTAACCTCCGCTACCGTGAAACGGAGAGTCATGATCTGGATCGAACTTTGCATTCTCCTCGCCTGCATTCTCATTGGCGCTCGGTTGGGAGGTATTGCGCTGGGCACCGTCTCCGGGATTGGGTTGTTCATTTTTGTCTTCGGCTTCAAAGAGCCTCCCGGAGGACCGCCACAAATCGTAATTGGCATGATCATAGCGGTCATCACCGCTTTAGCGGCCATGCAGGCGGTCGGGGGCCTCGATTATCTTGTATCTATCGCCGAAAAGGTCATGCGGAAGCATCCGCGATATATAACCTTCCTTGCTCCTGTCGCCACTTACGTTTTGGTTCTTGCGTCCGGCACCACTCACGTAATATATGCGCTGCTTCCCGTTATCGCTGAAGTTTCGCGAAAGGCGGATGTGAGGCCGGAACGGCCACTGTCAATTAGTGTCATCGCCGGCTTTCAAGGAGTGATTGCCTCTCCCATTTCTGCGGCTACGGTGGCAATGGTCGGCTTAATGGCGGCCAGGAATATATCTCTTCCCAGGCTGCTCGCAGTCACGATCCCCTCCTCCTTTCTTGCCGTTCTGATTGGTGCCCTATCAGTAGCATGGCGTGGCAAGCCATTGAGCGAGGACCCTGAATATCAGCATCGCCTTGCGACCGGAGAGCTGAAGCCTCTCAAGCCTACCCAAGGCTTTCAGGGACGGGAGCTATTCAATGCTCGCGGTTCGACGATTCTCTTTCTGATTGCTATTGTCGTGATCGTGGTGATCGGCGTTTTTCCGAATCTTCTCCCGGCATACCAAATCATCAAGAACGGTGTTGCCGATACCGACCAGGTGGAGATGGGAAGGGCGATCATGATCATCATGATTGCGGCCGCCGGCCTCACCATGATCCTGTTTAAGGCCTCCCCCGAAGAGGCCTTGAAGGGAAGCATCATGCGAGGCGGCATCATGGCAGCCATCTCGATCATAGGCGTCTCCTGGTTGGGGTCATCCTTTTTTGAGGCCAACAGAAGCTATATCGTCACCAGCCTGTCCGACCTGATTCGACAGTACCCCTGGTTATTTGCCACCGGCCTGTTCGTCCTGTCAAACTTGCTCTTCAGCGCTGCCGCAACAGTGGTCATTTTTATGCCAGTGGGCCTCGCTTTGGGTCTACGGCCATCTCATCTGATCGCGTTTTATCTAGCGGCCAACAGCGTGTTTTTTCTGCCAACCTACGGGACACTGTTAGCTGCGGTCTCTTTTGACCAGACCGGAACCACGAAAATTGGAAAGTACTTACTGAACCACAGTTTCATGCTTCCGGGTATGGTCACTGTAGTTTCCGGGATCATCATTGCACTCGGACTAAGCTCCGTAGTGCATATCTGACGATTGGCGAGGGCAAGGGGACTATGATCTTCACAGGACTGACCATTACATTTCTGAGGGAGTATGGCTACGGTCTCTTCGTGGCTCTTCCATTACTACTTAGTGTGGGAGCAGCCATCATTCTGCTAGGACAGTTCGTAGGAAAGAAGGAAGGCTGGTCTCATTTCGATAGCTTTTACTGGTCGTTCATCACGGCTACAACTGTTGGGTATGGCGACATCCGCCCTGCAAGACGAGGATCGAAAGTTATTGCAATACTGATCGCCATGCTCGGACTGCTGCTGACCGGTCTTCTCATTGCGCTCGCCGTTCGTGCAGCAACCGTGGCTCTGCAAGTGCGTGTTGCCGGCGTTTAGTAACGTCAGCCGGGCAAAGTCATCCCTCGCTAAATGTATTTCAAGATCGAGCGCGGATGCGCCGCCTTTACGCCGCGATACCAGCGACACGCCGGATAGAGCAGCACCAGCGCAATGGCCGCGGCACCGTACGTGGCGGCCAAACCGTCAATGCCGCGCATACCGAAATACGTCGCGGGTATCTCGAATGCCAGGCGATGCACGAGGTAGAAGAACATAGCGGTTTGCCCGAAGACATAGAGCACGCCGTTCTCGCGGACCCCTATCCGCAGCTCGAGTGTCCTGAGTAACGTAAGGCAGAGGAAGAGAATGCCAAGCTCCAGGGAATAGTAGGTGAGTGACGGCGGATACTTGCTAACGTGAAGCCACTGCTGCCAGGAGTTGTCCGAGCGATGCAGGAGCATGTCACCGTATCCACCGATGCCACGGACAACAGCAAAGACGAGCAGACTGGTTACTCCGCAAATCCAGAGCACTTTTCTTCCTGAAATCTTGCTCTGACCGGCAGCGAAACGGATCAGGTGCCGGCCAAATACCCATCCCAGAATGGAGATCGCCAGCCAGGGCACCAGCGGGTACTTGATGATCATCGTGTCCCCGCCATAGTTCGCCAGAGCGAAGGCGGCCCACACGGAAGAGCTTCCAGGCGGCGTCCAGAACCAGCCGGTCACGATTTCTCCCAGTACCATCCAGCCGACGGCCACCGACAGCAACGCCCAGGTTGGCAGGCGCCGAAGCGGTACCATGCAGATCATCGATAGTCCGATGGCCAGCAACACCTGAAACGTCCAACGACCGGAGCCCAAAGAGATGAGCGTTGGGTCGAGCAGCGCGATGAACGCTCCGCGCAGGAGCATGTCCTTGTCAATCTTCCAGGCGTTGACGCCTTTCACCACCTTACGCTCGACGCTTAGAGCCAGGGCGGTTCCCATCAGAAACACGAATGCGGGTGCGCACAGATGGGTAAGCCAGCGAGTGAAGAACTCAAATGCCGGCAGCGCCATCGTGCTTGCCCCGACGTACATGGCGGAGTCTTTGTCCAGATGGTTTGCGTCGAAGGCCATGGAAGCGTGGTCGAGGACCATGAACACCATGACCACTCCGCGCATCCAGTCGATGGAGGCGACTCGTTGAGATATGCGCTTCTCCCAGACCGCGCCCGACGGTTGGCTCAACGAGGTTTGAGTCGCCGTTGAATTCATACCGCGTCTTCCTGCGTATCAGTTCCCGCTTCTGAAGCTTACCCCGGGTCATCGTCGGCAAGGGCACAATCGGCGTAGACGCGAACACTCATCGATTACCAAACGTCCATCCCAGCCCCGAGCTGGTACCGTAGTCACTGCCGGAGAAGCCGGGCGGAGGCTGGTTGTCCCAATTCCCATAAAACGACACATTCCAGGTGAAGTCGCCCAGGAACTTGACATAGTAGCCGACGTTGCTCGTAAACTTCACCCTCCCCGGATCGGACAAGGCCGGCAAGAGGATTGCGTTTAAATCGAGATGCGTCTTGTCGAAACGGAATAAACTGACTTTCGCAGCGACCAGCGCTGCTGCCAGATTCTGCTCTGGCAGGCTCACTGAGGATTGCTCATACTTTGTACCCTGCCAGGCAAGGCCGCCTAACAGTGAAATCTGCGTCTGGTTTGTATTTCTTAAGTAGTGCCCAATGCCAACTCCGAGAGTCGACTGCAACTTGATGCCCTGCTCTGAGCTCTGCAGGAAATCTCCGTGGCCAGCGTAAAACCAATTGTCCCAGCGCAGTAACCGCATGACATTGAGGCCGAGATCATTGCGCGTAGAGGCGGTAACCCCGGAACTAGTCGACAGGCTGGAGCTGAACGCAGCCCCTGCCGACCAACGCTCCCGTGGATATTCGATCTCTGAGCTTAAGCTGTACTGGGTTGCCTGGTTGCCCTTGGAGTAGATGATTCCCGAGTTTACCGACCCATTGAAGCGATGCAGGAATTTCTCCGAGCTCTGCTCCGCCTGAACAACTTGCAGCGGATCGAGCACGGCACTTTGCCCCTCGGCTTCGACGACTTTAAGCTTAACTGGGCGGGCTCTTTCTGCTTCCACCGTCGATAACGTGCCGGTGTAAGTGCTGCCGTCCTGTGTCTTCACAATGAACAGGTGCTTGCTCTGCAAATGATCGACTTCAGCCCAGTCCACCGACTGGGTACCGAGGATGTAGTCCACGCTCACGTGCAGTACTCCAGAATCCAGACCCTTGATCTCACACGTTAGGCGGTCTCCATTTTTCATGAACACCACGTCGGTCTTATCCCCGGCGACCAATGAGGCGCTCAGCAGTAGCACACAGAAAAACACTGTCGCGCACAGTTTCATAACAAGGTCGAGTCGCAACCCTTGACGCAAACTCACCGAGTTCTTGCTGCTCGAACCGCGCCTTTGTGAATTCAATCGCGGCGTGACATTGGTGGGTACCCCCACAGAGAGGCGCGTATCGACCACGCTCCGCACGTGCTTGGCACGCACCTCCGCCAGTGATTGGCGCTATAGCGACCTATCGGGGCCAGCAGACTATTTTCGCTTTCTATATTCCAGCGATGCCCTTGCTTTGCAAGACCCGGACCACCACACGACGATTCTCTGCCTGCCCTTCGGCGGTCTTGTCGTTGCCAACCTGGCGGCTCTCACCCATTGCGCCTGGGGCCAGCATTCTGGTAAGGGGGACATGGCCCTGCTGGAGCAGAATGTTGGTCACGTTACTGGCGCGGTCGTCGCTGAGCTTCTGATTTAACGAAGCACTGCCGACCGAGGAGGCGTAGCCTTTCACCTGGATCACATAGCCGTTGATGGTTGCGGCTTTCTTTGTCAGTTCCAGCAGTTGGGGAATGTATTTGGGATCAACCTTGACCTTGCCGTTACCGAAGTAAACCGTCACCTCGTCGAAGATGTTGTAATCATCCAGCTGGCCGAAGCGCTTGTTTGCGGCCTCAACGGCCGCTTTGTTGGCGTCAATCTTGTCTTGCGCCTCCTTCATTTGTTGTTGTTGTTCCTGCATTTCCTGCTGTTGCCGCTCTAATGCCGCCTTCTGCTCCGCCAGTTCCTGTTCGCTCTGCTGTATCTGCTCCTTCGCCGGGGCCAGGCCAGCCTGGATCTTATTCGCGTCCTCCAGATCGTTGCCTTTGAAAGTAATTGACTTTGCCACCAGTTGGTTTTTAGCGTCGTAGGACCCCTCTACCTTGACCTGAAGACCCGGTATGAGCGCGGCCATTGACATTTGCTTGCGGCGCGCCTTGAAGGCGCCTACCACCTGAGCCACTTGTGTATTGTCGGTGAGAACCACCACCACACTCGACGTATCTGGAGTGCGTATCGTCATGGTGTCACCGCTTCTTGCAGTTATCAGCCCCTCGGCTTTTGCGGACTGAGCAGCGAGTGCCGTGCTCAGGAAAGTGACCACGATCAGCGACAGCACCGCAGTCATCAGTATTCCAACCCTTTTGTGTTGCGTCATAATGTATTCCCTCCCTATCAGTCGTGGTCTTTTACAGCTCCGCGCCAATGATCGAAGCGTGCAAATGAACTGCGGGTGAAAAGGTAGTAGCCCACGCACCCTTTTGGGGTGGTTGCGAAATCCAGCCGACGCGGGAAAACATCCCACATCCCACGGAGCGCCAGTTCGCAGAGCCTTCGCTGGTCAACGCCGTTAACACTACAGAGCCGTTCGTCATGGCGGGGTGAAACCCGACCAAAGTTACTCTTGTACGTCCCATTTTCCTGTTTAACGGTCCGCCGACCTCCGCGCTACTAGGGAAATCCCTAGCCCTAAGCGGGATATTGGACTTCTGTGTTTGATCTGGATCGAGAGGTTGACGTCCTCAAAAGCTGAAGCCCACTTCCAGAACAACCGTCGGAGATGTCCAGCCCGAATTGAGAATGCAGCCCGTGAACTCAGGTTCCCTGTGTGAGATACCACGGCAGGAATGCGCTACTAGGCAAATCCCTAGGTGCGGAGCGAGGTGCGGGTGCCTAGGATTCGAAGTAGTACCATCCTGAGCGGCCAAGAGTCACGTCGCTGGCGGAAGGAACTCGTGACAGGAAGCACCAAGCTCCAACGGTTTACAGTGCTACCGGACTGGCTGTCCAACTATCACAAGGACTGGCTGCGGCCGGATGTCATCGCCGGGCTGACAGCTGCTGCCGTCGTCATCCCCAAAGCAATGGCATACGCCACGATCGCCGGATTGCCGGTGGAAGTGGGACTGTACACCGCCTTCCTTCCCATGGTGATCTACGCATTCTTGGGGAGCTCCCGACCGCTTAGCGTAAGTACAACCACAACGCTTGCCATTCTAACCGCAGCGGAGCTCGACGAAGTTGTTCCGCGAGGAGATCCAGCGTCATTGCTTAGAGCCGCCATGATGCTGACGTTGCTGGTTGGTGGGTTTCTCGTGTTGGCCTCTCTGCTCCGCATGGGATTCATCGCAAACTTCATCTCCGAACCGGTGCTGGTCGGCTTCAAGGCCGGGATAGGCCTGGTGATCGTGCTGGACCAGATACCCAAGATTCTAGGTGTTCATTTCGCAAGGGGCACTTTTCTTCAGAACCTGCTGGCTACGGTTCGCGAAATACCGCAGACCTCGTTGCCGACTTTGGCAGTGGGGCTCGCCATGCTGGCGCTGTTGTTGGGAACGAAGAAGTTCTTTCCCAAAGCACCCGCTCCGCTCATTGCTGTAGCCGTCGGGATCGCCGGTTCAGCTCTGCTAAGACTACAGGCTCACGGCGTTGGGCTGGTGGGCAGGGTCCCGTCGGGGCTGCCGCCAATTGGAATACCAGATTTCAAGCTTGCAGCACAGCTATGGCCCGGAGCTTTGGGCATTGCCCTCATGAGCTTTACCGAGACCATCGCCGCAGGGCGGGCGTTCGCAAAGGCGGGAGAACCGTCTCCCCCGGCGAACCGAGAGTTGTTGGCGACGGGAATTGCAAATGTCGGCGGTGCCTTCCTGGGTTCTATGCCGGCCGGTGGTGGTACGACTCAGACTGCAGTGAACCGGTCGGCTGGCGCGCGCAGCCAGGTCGCAGAGCTGGTCACGGCTGCAATCAGCCTGGTCACAATGCTGTTCCTGTCTCCCCTCATCGGCCTTATGCCGCATGCGACTTTGGCCGCTGTGGTCATCGTCTATTCGATTGGTTTAGTGAAACCCGCAGAGTTCCGCGACATTCTCAAAGTCCGCCGAACCGAGTTCATCTGGGCTCTCGCGGCTTTCGCTGGAGTCATGTTGCTCGGAACACTGAGGGGAATCATCGTTGCCATTGTGGTCTCTATGGTCATGCTTGCCCATCAGGCCGCTGATCCGCCAGTCTATGTGCTGGGCCGCAAGCCTGGGACAAATGTGTTCCGACCCATCTCGGACGAGCATCCGGAAGACGAGACCTTTCCCGGTCTGTTGCTGTTGCGCCTGGATGGCCGATTCTTCTTCGCAAATGCCGAGCAGATCGCACAGAAGGTGAAACCGCTGGTGGAAGAGGCAAACCCAAAGGTCATTGCAGTAGACCTCAGCGGTGTTCCGGACCTGGAATACACGGCACTGAAGATGTTGACTGAAGCCGAGAAGAGACAGCGCGAGCGTGGTGTGTCCCTTTGGATTGTCGGACTGAATCCCATAGTTTTGCAGATGGTCCAGCGCTCTCCGTTGGGCGAAACCCTTGGACACGAGGCCATGCACTTCAATGTGGAGACTGCCGTCGCGAAGTACAGCGAAGTACTTAAGACGCAACACTTGTCGCCTTTCAGCCGCTTCCCACGCTCTTGACGCACGCGCCCTCTGTCATTTCGGCCTGATGAGTACATCAACAATCACGCCGCCGTTCGGTTGCCATTCGTGCGTGACGAAATCGAATTTTGTTTTTCCTATACGTCCAGCGGCTCTCGACCGAAAGCCCCCCTTCGATCTCCAGACTGCACACGAACAGAATGAAGCTGGCGCCCGTCAGCACGATAAGGGTCATGAGAAAACCTGCCTGCGGCAGCGGCATGACACCGCGTACCAAAGCCGCGTAGCCAAGCAGGCTGGCGCTGCCCAGAACGGCCAGTGAGCAGCCAACGGAGAAGAAGAAAGAAGTATGGACTTGAGACTTGCTTGCCGTGTCTTTTGATATAGCGCAGTGATGTCGCGGGTCGCACTCCAGGTGGACCTCTGGTCTCTAGATGGCTCGTTAAGGGGTTCGCTGTGCGCCATAATCTCTCCTCAACGGTGCGGAACTTTACCATGGGGTGAATTGGAATTCCAGGCGCAAAGAAGGCCTGAGCGTTTCCTAGAGCGGGGAAGCCCCAGGCTCTGTTTTTGGCTTGCTCTCTCCTGCGTTCTGTTGTAACTTGCGTTGGCGTTAATTCTGCCGTCCGCTCCCCGGCTCCGTCATGTATCTGTTTTCGTCATGCTCCCATGCAGATATGAGCTGATTTCGGTCCGCATTGCCAATTAGCTGCGCGTCGTGCGCTGCTGGCAGGATCAACACAAACTACCGGGAACATCAAACATGAGCCCGACCAGAGATTTTCCAATCGCCGATCTGGAGAATGACGTCTGGCACATTCTTCGCGAGTTGGCCCACATCCGGGGAACCAATGGAGAGGGAGAGCCGGAGCTTCGCAAGCGTCTGCGGCCGCATGCAGAAGCTGGATTCGGGCCGGGCGAGGCGTCCGACATCGAGTTGCGCCGCAAGGTCGATGTTGCGCTCGGCGCGCTCGCTCGCCTGGAAATCGCCTATGAACTTGAGCTCGCTGCCCCGCAGATTTCTCCCGCCCATGTGGAGACGATTCTCGAGCCCCTGTTCCGCTCTGAGGCGTTCCTGCGCTATGTCAACTACTACCTTTATTTCGGCGTGCGATTTTTGGCGGGGCGGCGGGCGCCTGAAGATAGCTGGCTGAAACTCCCTCCCGAGCGCCTGCGTCAAGAAAGGTTTGTTCGCGACCCGAACGCCCCGCCGAACGAACGACCCTTTGAGCTGGCAACACCTCTTCCGATCGACTACTCGCCCTTCCGGCGGGTGGGCGAGCGGACACCCGCGGCAGTGCAGCGCCATGTGCAAGCTCAGTTCGAGAGCTTCGCGCAAAGCGCAATGTCGCTGGATCCGGCGCGCAACTGGGTGCGCAACTGGCATGACCTCAATCCCGTGACTCAGGCGCTCGACTTTCTCGACGGCGCCCCCATGGCCTTCGGAGCAGAGCCGGAAGGCACGACCCAGCACGAATCCGAGACCATCTGTTTTGAGTTGTGGCTGCGTGGATTGCGCCCCGAACTTACGCCCGCGGAGCAAGAGCGCTTCCCCACCATCGCCTTCGGACTGTTCCGCTGGGCCATCGACAAAAGTAACTTCTACCATTCGTTGCCTCCGGTTCCGCGGCCTTCGGCGACGCCCCTTGCCCAGGGCCGTCCGACCGGCACGGGAGAGCGCGACCAACGCCCGCTCGGCGGCTGGCGAGTCGACAACCCCGCCGCGGCCCGCATCGGCCTCGCCGACATGTACTGGATCGCCAGCCTGCTCCGGGCCGAGGTCTCCGCCGATGCCACGGTACGGTATTTGCGTCCCAATTGGCTGCACCTGTTGCGGCAGAACGCGGCCCTTATCAGCCATCGGCTCGAAGCTGCCGGCGCCCCGCAGGTGCGAGAGATCGAAGACGCCCTCTGGAAGGCCGAAGAGGTCCTGCGCTCGGTTTTCGATTTCACCTGCGAGCTGGTGCAGAACTCCATTGAGATTACCGACAAGAAGGAACAGCAGGCGTACGAGCATCGGCATCTCGACAGGTCAGAGCCCACGACCGTGGGCTGGCGCCGCGTCTCCGACGAGGAGATGGAAGAGATTGAGCGGGAGCGCTGTTTGCGGGAGTTCCGGCCTGTTCCGGAGCCGTCGGCGGCGGGGCCGGCGGATGGTGGGTGGTCGCGCCGCGTCCGGACCGGCGAACACCCGCTGAACCTGATCGGTCTGGCGTTCTCGGGAGGCGGCATCCGCAGTGCGACCTTCAACCTGGGCGTGCTTCAGGGACTACAGAGGCTGGACCTGCTGCGCAAGATCGACTTCCTATCTACGGTGTCCGGCGGCGGCTTCATCGGAGCCTGGCTGATCGGCAACGTCTGCCGCACGCGCCATTGGCTGGGCAGCTACATGAATTGGGACGAGTCCATCAATCATCTGCGGCGCTACTCCAACTATCTTTCGCCGCGCACCGGAGTGCTGAGCGCCGACACGTGGACCATGTGGGCGAGTTGGTCGCGCAATGCGCTGCTCATTCAGCTCACCGGGGTCGCCTGGCTGTTCACGTTGCTGTCCGGGGGGCTGCTGCTGCAAAGCCTGTTTCAGTTCTCCGGCACGTGGGACCACCAGACTCGGCAGGTGCCGGAAGCAGGTTTCATTGCGGTCATCTGCACCGCTGTCCTGCTGTTGATGCTGCTTTACAATTTGTGGAACGACCGCGCCGTGAGCGGCAAGGCCGTCGGCGGAAAGACATTTCGCACCGCCCGCTGGGTGCAATTTGCCGCCGTTCTGCCGATGTGGCTGGCCGCGTTCCTGCTCTCCAGCTTGCTATGGACCGATGCCGGAGATTGTTCTCTACTCAGCGACAAACTCAAGGGCGGGCAGACCGTCTTTGCCATCAGCTATTCCCAAATACTTCTCAAAGGTCTTTGTCTTCGTCCCTGGCAACTACTTTTTGGCACATTTTTCCTGGGACTCTGTCTCCTCTCATTCGTCACGCTATCGCGTTTTCGGCGACAGCCAGGCGTGCCAGAAGCCATGCAGCCGGAAAGCAAAGTGCGCAGAGTCCGGGATTCGCTGTGGATCAGTTTGTTGTCCGTCCTGGTCTTTTACCTGGAGATTTGCGGGATCGTCCGGCTTTTCATGGGGTGGGGCGCGGAGCCGCGCTTCAACTGGTATGCGTTCGTGATGGGCCCACCGCTGGTGCTGGCGGCGTGCACCATCAGCGTAGTCATCTTCATCGGACTCTGCGGACGCAACTCCAACGAGTCGATCCGCGAATGGTGGACGCGCTTCGGAACCTGGCTGGGAATTTACGGCTTCGGATACCTGGTCCTGACCGGGATTGCGGTCTTTGGGCCGCCCTGGACGCTTCGGCTTTTCCACAGCTCGAATTCGGCGCATCCGGCTCTCATCGCCTCCATCAAGTGGGGCTCGGTCCTAAGCTGGGTCGGCACCGTCATCGGCGGTCTGTTTGCCGGCAAGAGCAGCAAGACGAGTGGAGCGGGCGTGCGCAGCAAGTCGCCGCTGCTGGAGATCGTGGCCAATCTCGGCGGCTTGCTCTTCATCATCGGGGCCATCTTTGTTGCCGCCACCGTGCTCTACGTGGTGCTGTTTAACATTGCGCTGGATGTACCGGCGGAGCAGTTCTGGAACTACTGGCAGTCGCTGAACGCCATTACGGAAGGAACAACAATTGGATGGCTGGCCGGGACCTTTGTCGTAGCGCTGTGTTGTGGATGGCTCTTCTCGAGCTATTTCGAAATCAACATCTTCGGCCTGAACCAGTTCTATCGCAATCGACTGGTGCGCTGCTATCTCGGGGCGGCTCGCTGGGCCCCGGGCTATCGTCAGCCGCAGCCGTTCACCAAATTCGACGGCAAAGACGACATGAAGCTGTGCGCCGTGCTTCAGCGTCCGGGCGCGCAGGCCGCTCCCGACAATGCGGCCGCCGGTCCAAAGGGCAAGCCAAGGCCCGATACTGCGGGCCAATTTCGCGGTCCCTACCCCATCTACAACTGCGCGCTGAATCTGGCGGGCAGCTCTGACCTGTCGCTGCACACGCGGCACAGCGCCTCGTTTACCTTAACTCCGAAGCGCTGCGGCGCCGATCGTGAGAAAGTCGGATATGCTCCCGCCGACCAGTTCGCGAATGGCGTGATGCTGGGGCAGGCGGTGGCGATCTCAGGCGCCGCCGCCAGTCCGAACATGGGCTACAACACCTCGCCCCTGGTCGCATTTCTCCTGACCATGTTCAACGTTCGCCTGGGCTGGTGGTTCCCCAACCCGGGCCGCAAGAAATGGGACTACCCGGGACTCAACTTCAGTTTTGGCTACCTGGTGAAGGAGTTGTTTGGCATCGCCGATGAGACCGGCGATTACGTCAACGTCTCCGATGGCGGCCACTTCGAGAACCTGGGTATCTATGAACTCGTACGGCGAGGCTGCAAGGTCATCATTGCCGGCGACGCCGAGTGCGACGAGTCGCTCCAGTTCGGCAGCCTGGGCAATGTGGTCCGCCTGTGCGAGACCGACTTCGGCGCGAAGATTGATATCAATGTGAATTCCATACGCTTGCAGCAGAACGGCTACAGCCTCGCGCATTGCAGCATCGGCAAAATCACCTACTGTAACGGCAGCATCGGATACCTCATCTACTTGAAAGCCTCGATGACCGGCGACGAGGAAGTGGGTATCACGCAATATCGTTCCATCCATCCTTCGTTCCCGCACGAGACCACGGCCGACCAGTTCTTCTCCGAGGACCAGTTCGAAAGCTACCGCCAACTGGGACTGCACGTGGTGCAGCACTCGCTGCGCAGCATTCAAGGCGCCACTCATCCGGTGGAGATTGCCGAGAAGCTCTTTGATGTTCTGGCTCCCGCCGGATGCGCCTCGGAGACCTTCCTGAAGCACACCAAGACCCTCGATAAGATTTGGGAGCGCTTCCGCGGCGACGCTCGCTTGCGTGCCTTCATGGATGAGTTGGAGGGCCTCGCTCCGCCGCCCGACCGGGTGACCGTTTCCGATGACGAAACCATCGTAGGCCTGGAGATTATTCAGTTGATCGAGAACGTTTTCCTCGACCTGCGCCTTGACGATTTCTGGGAGCACCCGGATAACCGCGGCTGGGCCGTTCTGTTCATGCGCTGGTCAGGCAGTCCCAAGCTACGCGCGATCTGGATGAGGTGGCGGAGCACCTTCGGAATTCGCTTTGAACATTTCTGTGATGCGCGCCTCGGCTTGCCGCGCGAAAAGCACACGGTGCGGGTCTAACTTCGTCCTGCGCCGGCCCGTTATTCGGCCACCGGCACGCCACTGAAGAGGTTGAAGCTGTCGCAGTTCTTAGTCTCCACATGCGGACTGGAGCCCGCGCTCCCGGGCCCGCTCACGTCCTCGAGAGCCTTAGGAGTACCGAAGCACTGAACCTTCCGCCTGTTGTACTCCCGGATCGAGGGCAGGTGCAGGTCTTCGAGTGAATAGACCGGTCGAGCGCTACAGGCCCTGGGCTGGTCACCGAGGTGGCAGTTGTTCTGCCCGAACGGAGAAACCACGAGCACGCGGTCATCGGTAAGTTCCAAGCCGATGGCCAGGTCGGCGGCGGTGGGCACCACGACCGCGCTCATGACGGCCGTCGAGCGGTGAAACTGGCTGGCGCCGGGGACCGGCAGGCTCAACACCGAGTGCACATAGGGAATCTCGAAACCTGGCGGAATGATGGGTATATTGCTGCGCGAGCGTTGCAGCGTGGCGGAGAACGAAGAGATCTCAAACAGCTTGATGGATTCCAGGCGCACCTTGGTGTCCACCGTCTGCTGCGAGACCCGCGACAGGTTGTCGGCTTCAGACTTACCGTTGGAATAGCGCGTCGGGTCGGCGGTATCGCCCGTGGCCATGTGCACATCGAGCTCCGCCGAGGAGGCCCCGGCCAGGCTGTGCGGGGTGATGTCGATCTTGAATTCGCGTCCCACCTTCGACACCGCGGGCTTCACCGAATTCAGCGCGCCGATGATCACCGCCGCTTCATTGGCCGTCAGGTTGGCCTTCAGCACCTTGGGCACGTTCGACTCCGCCTGTCCCACGGAGTTGATGAGGTCGGTGATGGAAGGCGGCTCGGTGGCGTCAAAGAAGTTCTGGGTGATGGTATCGACGGTGGTCTCCTTGCCGCTCACCGTGCGCACGGTGAGAATGCCGTTGTTCACGAATTTGGTGTTGTGTCCCTGCCAGAACCAGGTACCGTTCTTGTCGGTGTGGCAGGGGTCGTCGGTGCAGTTGGTGAAATCCGCATAGTCCTGCAAGGGCTGAAGCGCGGCGGCGAGGTCGCGGTTGAAGGCCACGATCAGGGGATTCAATTGCGAGTCTAGCGCCTGCGCGCTCTCGCGCAGCAGGTAAGGGGAGAAGTCGTGCGGATACTCCACCGAAAGCTTGTATTGAAAGAGGAAATTGGCCAGCGCCGCCCGCAGAAGCTTGGCCGCATTGTTGCTCCTGGTCCCGGCGGGAAAGGCGGAGCTGACCTCCTCCTCGAAACAGGAAAGCGGCAGGAACTCGAAAGAGCTGATGTCCAGCACCTGTTTCCTGCAATAGTTCTGGTTCGCCTGGTTTGCCCTGTACACGCTGTCGGCAATGGTTCCAAGCTCCGATTTGCCGCCCTCGTTCCTTTGCTGGGTTAACGCGGCGGCCTTGCGCAAGAGGTACACATCGCGCTCGCTGCAATTCCGTCGTGTCTCTTTCAGCCGGCAATCCTCGCCACAGCGCGATCCCTCATCGCTCAGCTTGGCATTCTGAATCGCCAACGTGAGCTCTTTGTTTTCCAGTACGTCGAGCGCCTGGCTTATCTCCCAGGCAGTATCCCGGGCCGAAATTACCGCCAGCAACATGTCGGTAAGCGACTGCCGAATGGGGTGGAACAGCGTCGTGTACCCCAGGCAATATTTGTCGGCCGGGCAAATCCTGTCTTCCACGTTGTCGCGAACGTTCCTATCGAGAGTCAACTGCGGCAGCGCCTTGCAAGTCGGCCCCGAGCAGCTTCTCTGCTCCCCTCCATCAGCAACGACCGGAAGCGTCAGATAGTCCACAAACGCAGAATCGAAGAACCCCGTCGTTTGACCTGCTTCGGTCCTTCTGAGCGTCGATTCGCAATCCAGATACCTCCAGGTGCGTTCCATGGCGTGCTGGATGTTGTCGTTGTAATGTCCGACAGCGTCCTGCAGTTGGCGGCTGCCTTCAATCAGCACGTCTGACTTCGATGAGCTGGTCTGGAAGCTGAAGGTGTTGATGATGACCTCGGGCCTAGGGAAATCCAGTTGTGCCAAGATCCTCTTCTTCTCTATGATCTGGTCATCGTCTCCCGGATGGTCGTTGCCGAAGATGACCAGGTCGGGAGCAAGGGTGGTTATGGTGACAGCGGGCGTAGCGGACTTGTCGGCGGACTTCCCCTTATCGTTGCTGTCGTCGCTGGCGACGCAGTTGTTGTCGTCTCCGGCGTCACCATCGCCGGAGTTATCCTGAGCGCTCCCATCGGAACTGGTCTTCTTTGCATTCTTGGTGTTGGCGCCGTTCGTTCCGCCGCTGCTGTCGCTCGGCTTCGCCTTCTTCGGGATGCAGGGCACGCCGACCGTCTGCTGCGACTTGTTGTCGACGGTAATAGTGGTGGACGTTCCGCCGCCCGAACTGTCTTTCCCGGATTTGTCGGTTTTGTCGGCACTGTCCGCCTTGGCGCCCAGGGCGGTCGCCGCGTCTTTGGCCGCGATGTAATAAAGCTGCTCGACGGGACGCTCGGCATGCAGTCCACCGCCCGCATCCCTCAGCGCCGCCAGACAGGCGTCATACTGGCCATCGGTCACCGAGCTGGCCCTGGTGATTAGCACCTTGTTATCGCCGGCGGGGGCGACACTGACGCCCGAGCAATTGAGCGTCTTCAACCTAGCGCTCAGATCACCGAGAGTCTTGGCGTTCGGAATGTCGACCAGCCCCGCACTGGAGGGTAGGGCGCTCACGAGCTCTGTGATCCTTTCCAAAAGACGCTGGAGCTCCTGCTGGTCGTCTCGACTCAGGGTCTTCTTCGAGCTGTAAATGAGAATGGTGCGCGGGTCGTGCGCGTCCAGCGTGAACGGTTCTGGATTACCCAGCAGGCCGGCAATTTCTTTGGCATTGAGCGAGGAGATGGTTCTTACATGCACCAGGTAGCTGGGCGGCTTCTTGTCGGGTTGCGAGCTTGGGGCTTGTGATTTTTTCTTCTGCGTGCCAGAGGACATTCCAGTGGGTGGAGTCGGCGTGGGTGTACCGGCCGCAGGCTTGGCGGGTGTCGTGGAGCTTGCAGTAGGATGTTTCCCTGCCGGAGCCGTTGCACTCGGGGCGCCTTGTTGGACCCTGGGCGCTGGCGGTGTCGACTGCGCCGCGATCATCTCGGCGGGAAGTCCGAACAGATACCACATCATTGTGCCAGCAAGGAATAAGGTGCGCATTCGATCCTCCCGGATCCGACAACCGCGGTCCACGCGGATTTTTTCGCCTGGCTGGCAGACCGAATTTGAAACTTATAGCTCGGTTCTTGAGTTACTTCAATAGGCTTTTGGTGCTAGGACAGCATCCCAAGACTCGCAATGTCAGGCGACATTCCGAACCCCTGGCACGGACTTGGCACAGTCCTAAGCGAACCACCGGGAACCGCGTCCGAAGCGATTACAGCCGCGCACCTGAACTGGCGAGTGGAAAAGAAGCAGCTCTATGTCGGACAGGAGGGCCGCCCGTTCCCGGGAAAATTTGCCATAGTGCGCGAGGACCGCTGGAAATCGTCAGAATCTGACGCGATCTTCGGACAGGTAACGGAAGATTACGAACCTCTGCAAAACAACGATGCGTTCCGGGACATGAGGACCTGAAAACAACGCGGATTTATCAGCCCCCTGAATTGGGCACGATTCAGGATGGGATTGATCAGCGCAATCGGAGGGTGATGTGAGAGTCCCCACAAAATCCCCCGCAATCGAAAACAACGCCCCACCAAGGATGGTGAGCAGATCATGAAAACAAAAGAAGTTACTGGAGCCGACGATCGGACTTGAACCGATGACCTGTCGATTACGAATCGACTGCTCTACCAACTGAGCTACGTCGGCCTAAGCTTGTAACTTAATCACGGCATTGGACTTAGATTTAGGCGTCTTTTTGGCCTTTGCCCATTCCTTGCCCGCTGCCCTTTCCAGTTTGCGCATAGCAGCTTGCGTTTCGGAGCGATCCACGATGATGTAGTTCGCCTGGGTTGTGGACACGTCCGCATGGCGCAAGATGTCTTGAATGATTTTAGCAGGAACGCCGAGGCGATAGAGGTTGCTTGCAAGCCCCCTGCGGAAGCCGTGCCAGCCTTTCCAACCGCCCTTGAGCGCGGGAGCGATAACGCGGCGTGAGAGGTTATCGAGATGCAGCGGCGTGCCTTTGCGCTCTCCGGCGAAGATATAGCCGTCGCCGCCGTGAAGCTTGCGGTGCGCGTCGAGCGCTGTGCGGACGATGGAAATAACAGGGACGGGGCTTTCACCGCTGGCCGCGGTCTTGGTCGGCCCCACATGGGTCCGCCAGACGCTGCGGCGAACAGTCAATTCATCGCCGCTGTAATCATCCCAGCGCAAGCCTCTAAGCTCTGATTCGCGGAGTCCGGTAAATGCGGCCACAATTACGATGGTGCGGGCTGGCTCTGGCAGTAAAGCCAGCATCGCCTGAATGTCTTCGAGTGTGTAGGCCTTGCGGACGGGTCTGTAGCGTCGTCCTTCGACCTTGACGCCCTGCAAGGGATTTATGCCGCGTAAGGCGTCTTCCTGGCGGGCGTAAGTGAAGATCGCCGACAGGACAGCCTTGGTGCGAAGGTGTGTCTCGTGGGCAAGCTCTGGCAAATCTGCCGCTATTTTGTCGAACAGGTGTTGGGCGTCTTTGGTGTGAAAATCACGCAAGCGGATGTGGCCGACTCTGTTCTTGACATGATTTTTATACATGACTGTGTAGCTTCTTATTGTGCTCGGCGTTAGCTTGCGGAGTCGGCTGGGGAAATATCTCTTTTCCGCGAAGTCAGCGATGGTCATCGCGCCTTCCGGCTGCGCGTCTCCGGAATTGATCGGCGACAGAAGCGGCTCGATGAGCGGCTGAAGATCCCGCTTTGAGCGGTAATCGTCTGAATATCTGGCGAGCTTTTCGCACACGCGGCGGCGGACGGGACGGCCTTCGTGAAGCTCGTCGCGGTAGTAGCGAACGTACCAGCTACCGTTTCTTTTGAAGACCTGGCCTCTTTGCATTGGAGCTTTTTTCAGCCTCCACGGAGAGCCAGTTTACCACGGCATTCCAGTCGAATCGGATGTAGCGCCCGAGTCGTAAACATGGAATGGGATTGCGGCAGCGGGCGCGTGTTTTTTCGTACACCCAAGACTCAGGAACCTTGAGACGCGCTGCGACTTCTTCGGGCGTAATGATGTTTGGAGATGGGGCCTGGTATTGCTGTGCGCGTTCGAGTAGCACGCTGATCCGGCGCATTTGGCTGAGCACGCCCATGCGCGGGATTATAAGCCGTTGTGGACGTGTGGACGTGTGAGCGTGTCAGAACGGGCGGAGGATTTTATGTTTATGGGGATTTTTGTTCCGGTGAACGATAGGGGTGACAAGCAGCCGGGCGACGTGTCGAAACAGGGCAAGAATTGCCTGTTTGAGAGCGTGGTATCTGCGGTGGAGTAGTTTCCTACGCCCTGGCTTCTCCGCGACGCCAGAGCGGCTTATCGTTCCCGTTCCCGGTCCTGCTTGCGCTTGCGCTCAAGCTGCTGCTGACGGAGACGTTCCTGCTCTTTGGCTTCGGCTTCTTTTTGTCTGGTTTTCTGTGCCTCGTCTTCCCGCCTGATGATGTCGTCGAGTTCCTTGGCGCTCTTGGCTTTTGAGCGCGGTCGGTACGGCCTGGTTTTCTCCCGTGTCTTTTCCTTGGGTTGTCCTCGCTCAAGCTCAAGGAGAGCTTGGCGCGCTTCCTTGGATTGTACTTGCCAATATGCGACTTTGGCGCGTTCCTTTTGGGCTTCGTCGCTGTTGAGCCTTCCGGTTATCAGTTCTGACTGTTTCGCTATGCGCTCGCCGGTAATGGCTAGATATTCCGCCCCCTCGATCCGTTTGCGGAGTTCAAGAGATTGCCGCTTGATGGGGTCGGCTTCCTCGGCGATTTGTTTGGTATATGCCTCGCGCTCTTTGAGGAAGGCGGCGTATTCGGACATTGCCGCTTTGGCAAGCGATCCATAGGGGTCGTTGATGTCGTAATGGGCTGCGAGGGCTGCGCCGTAGCGCATTCCGGCCTCGCGGATATAGCCCTGCGCCTGTTGCTGCTCGATGGCGCGGGCATTGGCTTCCTTGAGTCTTTGCTTTATCTCTTTGGCTTGCTGGGCCTGTTCGAGATTGTGTTTGTCGAATTCAGCTTTGCGGTTTAGTTCTTCCTGGCGGGCGTATTCGCGCCGCATCTCTTCGGCTTGGGCGGCTTGGCGTTGAGCATTTTCCCACGCCAGTTCTTCGACACGCTTATTGTAGTCGGCGAGCTTTTGCTGGCGCTCGGCGTCCGCTTTGTCGGCCTGGTCCTTCCTGGCCTTCTCGTCGTCGGCAAGCTTCTTTACGCGGTCCTGCTCATCCTTTGCGGCTTGGTCCTGGCGAGCTTTTTCTTGTTCGGCGGCAAGGCGTTGACGTTCTTCCTCGTCCTTTACTGCCTGGTCTTTTGTGAGATCGTCCGGCATACGGCCTTGGCCGGAAGGATACGCCACACCGGAAGGCGGTTGCAACGGTTCGCCGTCGAACGGTGGGCCGGTTGTCGCTCCGACATGTTTGAGACGGCGCAGTTCGATTATGCGCTGTTCGGCTTTTGCAAGATCGGCCTGGAGGCGTTCCAGTTCGTCATTAATGTGTTTGAGTTCTCGATTTTGCTCAGCGCGCTCTGAATGCTGGTTCTTTTGCTCCATGCCCTTTGCGGCTGGGCCAACATGGATCTGGGGTTCTCGGCCAATGCCCTGATCGATTAGGCGGCGGTGGTCGATGCGTTCCTCGAATCCTTCGCGTTCCAAAGCGTGATTTGCGTGCCTCGCCCAGGCCTCGCGCCATTCCATGAATAAGTTCCTGTCGTTCCAGTCTCGGCGCTTCTTGCCGAATTCGTCATCGTCTATGTCGCGCATGGTCAGCAGAATATGTGCATGGACATTGCGGGCGTCGCTGTGACGCCCTGGCTCGTGAACGGCAATGTCGGCGATCATGCCCTTACTGACCCACTGCTCGTTAACGAATGCGCGTAACAGCTCGATGTTCTGTTCGAGCGTCAACTCGCACATAAGCGAGATATCAACAGAGCGGGCAAGCTGACTGTTGATCTGCTTTTCGGACTTTTCAACGCCATTCCAGAGCTGCGCGCGGTCCAGCATCCAGGCAGACGCATTCGCCGGGGCCATGATGTCGGTGTACAGAATGCCACGGCGGCGACCGTAATCGAAGATGTCGCCAATGCGCTGATCGTGGATGCGCTCGCCAGCGCGGTAAGCGGCGGATGCAACGGCGCTATGGCCCTTGCTCCGCTGGATGATGTTGGCGTGGAAATGGTATTGCGCCATAGGCGATCACCGGAAGGTGATAAGGCGGCTGATCCGCCTGTCCACGTGTGGACCCCCGGACATGTGATGTCCGGGCCTGGGTGTCGGGGCAGGGACGCCCTGATGCTGGGGGTGGCGGGGGAGCAAGGCTCCCTCCCGCTGCTGGGTATCGGGAGCAAGGCTCCTGATCGCACACGTTGCCCTTGGCAACGTATAAGTGCGCCCTTCGCTAATGCTCCGGGAGGGGGTCCGTGACCTTGTGCCGGTGGTCAATGCCTCACCTGCTTGCCGCCCTTCGGGCGATTATACCGCTGAAAACACTGTAATTAATGTAATGGCAATCTTTTGCGGGTAACATCCCAAAATCGCCATTCAGCATGGAGGTTTGCTATGGGCGGTCCACGGAAAACACTTGATGAGCAGCTTTTGGAGGCACGGCAGGAAAAGGAAGAGGCGGCTAAAAGGGTGGCGGAGTTGGAGAAAGAGGCTAAGATTATGGCCCGGAAGATCGACACCCGCCGTAAATGCGTCATAGGCGGCGCTGTGCAGGAACATGCCAGCCGGGACCAAGAATTCAGGGCGGCGCTTGAGAGGGCATTGCGGGTTGCCGTTCGAGAAAGGGACCGGGCCGTTTTGCCTGACTTCTTCCCGGAGTGTTCGGGCGGTCAAGCGGCAAATCCGTAATACCGGCGTTTTCGGGATTGAGGTAAAATATGCGGCGAATTGAAGGGGGCTTATGTCTCCTGGCCGCAAACCGATTGATGAATTAATCGCGGAAGAACAGAAGAAGGCGGACGAAGCGCGCGCCAAGATTGCGGCGCTCAAGCTTCGGCAAAGGGCAGCTTCCCGTAAGAAAGACGCTCATCGGAAGATCATCGTCGGCGGCGCTATTATGGCGCACATGCGGATTGATGCGGAGTTTCGGAAGGCCGCGCAAGACGCATTGAATAAAGCCGTGAGCGATCCCAAGCACCGGGCGGAGATCACGGACTTGCTCGACGAAAAGGCCTTTGCACTGGCGATGAAGGCAGAGGCCAAGCAAGCGGCAATCGACGCCAAAGAAGCGAAGGCAGAAAAGCAGGCTCCTCCGGTAAAGCCCCCCGCGCAATAATGTATGCCTCAAGGTGTTCTCGGTAACGCGAAATGGGCGGATGGCATTGGCCTTCCCAGAGCTGAGGCCATGCGCGGGGATATGTTCTTCTTTGGCGTTCCGTTCAAGGATCACGCCCTTATAGATGAAAACTTCCTTTGCCAAACGACAGAAGGGCATTTCTTGACTGTCGCGCCGACGCGATCAGGAAAGGGTGTCTCTCTGATAGTCCCGAATCTCTTGTGCTATCGGGGATCGGCGCTCGTGATTGATCCAAAGGGAGAAAATGCCTGGATCACAGCGCCGCGACGGCGGCAATTAGGGCAGAGAATAAAGATTCTCGATCCCTGGAACGAGGTCAACAGAAGATATGGTTCAAAGGTCGGTGTCGTCGAAGAAGTTTCACGGTTTAACCCTCTGTCTGCCCTCAAGCCAGGAACGGACGATTTCATCGAGAACCTGGCTTATCTGGGCGATGCGCTGATCATCAATCAAAGCACGAAAGACCCATTCTGGGACGATACTGCCCGCGAGCTGGTAAGCGGACTTATGGCGTTTGTGGTCGAGCATGAGCCTTACAAGCCTCACGCATCCCTGCGCCTTGTGCGGCAGCTTCTGACGAAATCGAATGAGGAATTGGCCCGGACTATCGAAACGGCGATTGGCCTGGGTCCGGGGAGCGTAGCAGCTAATAAACTTGGGCAGTTCAAGAATCTGGAAGAACACACGGCGCTTATGTCTGTGGTCGCCGGAGCGAGGACGCAAACCGCGTTTCTGGATAGCGATCTTTTGAACCAGAACATGGATGAATCCGATTTTAGTTTTGACGATCTGCGAGGCGGCGGAATACCGACAACTGTGTATGTCGTTATACCGCCCGACAAGCTCGGAACTTACGCAAGGTGGTTACGGCTCATTGTGTCAATCGCAATCGGGACTGTGCAGAGAGGACCTTTGGGCGACGAAGAAATAGAGAGTATGGGGCTGAAGGGATATCAAAAAGGAGTAGATGCCGAGATAGAGCGAAGGCGTAGAGAAATTGATGATGATTCCAACAAAAGGGCGGTAAGTAATATTGGTTTTGATATTGGTCTTGGGCCGATCTGGCCGCCGCCTGGGACAGGACCAGATTATTCGCAATTTGAGTTACCACGGGAAGCAGAGCCGACACTGTTTGACAAGGTTGTCAGCCCGATTACGGAGTGGCGGGAACGCCGACGTGAAAAGCGGGAAAAGGAAGCGCATCCGTTTAAAAATTACTGGAAGGAGCACCCCGAACAGGTGAAGCCGTTCACCATCGGCGGCATGACGTTCGATCCGAATGCGAAGCCGCCGACTGAGGAAGAGAAGGCACAACAGAAGGCGGATGAGGTTAGGAGGGATAAGAAGGACGCGAGGGCTGCTATAGAACTGAAGCACGGGCGGGGAATCCCGGTTGTGTTTATGCTGGACGAATTCGGCACTATCGGGAAGCTGGCGGCAATTTCGAAGGCTTACGGGCTTATGGCCGGTTTGGGAATAACGCTATGGGCGTTCGTGCAGGACCTGAACCAGTTGAAGCTGTTCTATCCAGAAGAATGGGAGACGTTCGTCAGCAACGTTAAGTCGCTGACGTTCTTTCGTGTGATAGACCAATTCACTGTCGAATATCTTTCAAAGATGATGGGAACTGAGACGATCAGATACTACACGACAACCGAATCGAGGTCGGAGAGCACGCGGATAAAGGAACAGCCGGGAGGCACGGGAAGTATAAGCGACGGGCTAGGTCTGCTTCTTGGTGGAAAAGATGTGCCTCCTGTACCGAGTCCGGAAGAACTGGCTGGGCGAACGAGTTCTCAAAACGCAACGGAGCATGTTGTAGCAAAACCTCTTTGTTCGCCTGACGATATACGGCAGATGTACTGGAAGAATTGCCTTATCGTCGGGCAGCATCTGCCCGCGCTCTGCCAGCGCGTGAATTACTTCGATGATAAGACCTTCTCGGAGTGGGCGAGGCCCGATCCGAGATATGCTAAATCTTAGGCTGGTAGCGCCCCCATTGCCCTGCCAAAGCTTATAAGCGCACTATCCAGCGTGCTTGTCGGATCTAAAACTAAAACCTTCCGAGATTCCATAAAAGAAAATTTATCTTGGTTCAGAGTTCCAGGCGGATTTTCCGACTTATATGTTCGGGCCACAGTTACGCACGGCAAAGGATCGCGGAATGCGTAGGCGTTGCTCGTGCGGATGACTTGCCATTTGTGGCCGCGCTTGATCTTGTCGAAGCGGTTTGTCCAGGTGAGAACGTCGGCGGTTTCGAGCGCGGTGATTGCCTGGTGGACTGTGTCACGGCAACAGCGGGCTTTTGCGGCTATCGCGTCATATCCGGGAAAGCATTTCCCGGTCTTCGAGTTGTGGAAACCCCATAGCAGGGCTTCTAGCACGTCGAAAAATGCCCGCGTAATGGGGCCGTGCGGCTGGCCAGCGCGTTTATGCTTGGCGTTATATCCGCGTGCATAGGCCATGATTCGCACCTTGGCGTTGCGATCCATCGGAATACCGGGACGTGTGCGGAATAGTTTCTCTCTCTTTTGCATGAAAGTTCCCTTTACGGTTGCGAATAACAACCGCCAGGGCATAAGCGAGCCATAAAATCGGCGTGAGTTCACCCCTGCGCGTTTTTTTGCGCATTGACAGGGCGGCGATTTCGGGAAAATATCGTGATTGCGATCAGCGACTAAAATCTTCCCCGGCATCTAGCCGATATCAGGCCCGCCTGTCACGGCGGGTTTGCTATTTCTGTGTGTTGAGTTCTCCAGACATTGCGCCCAAGCGGGATTGCCGGGCACGAATAAAAATCCTGTGCGGATTCGGAAAAAGAGGCTAGTCGGGAAATTAGTCCTCGGTTTTGGGGCGGAGCGCGTTCGGCAATCGCGGATCTGCCCATAGGCGCATGATCCGCAAAATCGGCTCTGGAACTGGTCGCCAGCCCTTTTGCTTTGGGTCCTGCTCCCAGCGCCGCACGGTGCGGGCGTCAATGCCGAGGCACCTGGCAAGCGCCTCGCCGGTTAGGGCGAGGCGCGCGCGGAGAGAGCGGAATTCTTGGTTTGGCGTCATGGCTGCACCTAGTCATGCACTGGTAATAGGGGTCGAGACCTCAACCAGAACAGTTCTAACACTGGTTCCTGACTGCTTGAAAGAATCGTCAGGCAGATCCTCGATAGTGCCCCCTAAGCGCTCAATAGTTTCGCGGAACTGTGTTGCCTTTCGGTCCTGCCGGAAGCTAACGCCTGCCGACATGATCGCCACCAGTTTTCCGCCTGGTTTCAGAAAGTGCAGCGCATGGGTTACGTGGTCGATGTCCGCTTGATCGGCAAAAGGCGGATTCATAACAACGCGGTCAAATTTTCCTAGGTCTCCGTTACATTGCAGAAAATCACAGCAACGGACATCGGCCAACTGATGCAATCTTCTTGCTCCGGCCAAGGCTTGATTTATCTCAACTGCAACGCGGCAAGTATCACCTGGAATGGCAGACAAGAGCGCGCCAGTTCCGGCGCTTGGTTCTAGTATGCGATGCCCTGGTTGTATTTCCGCCGCCTCAATCACTCGCTGCGCCAGCTCTTTAGGCGTTACGAATAATTGAGGGGCGCTGACAACTTCGACGCCTTTTTCCGCTGCTGCTTTCAGTGCTGCAAATTCCTGAGCCTTGGCGCTTGGTTCTGGCCGAGGCGTGTATGTGGGCAACGCTTTAGGCGCCGCTGGTTGCTTGGCTACCGGCGCGGGTCGTTCATGCGTCTTGCTATCGGTGAGGAACACCGTAACCCGCGCGTGCTTAACGATGGCCATTCTGACACGGTGTGAGTTGTCAATTGTAACGGTGCCCTTATGGTCTTTGTATATTTTGGCGTATTCGTCAGAGGTCATCTCAACTTGCGGGATCGTGTCAACGCGTCCTCTATCGTACCAACTAGGAACTTGAAAAGAGCCGCTTTCTGATTTGTAATTGACAAGCGGTAGTTGCTTCGGCCTTGGCTGCTTGGCAATCAAAGCGCTTGCGCCCTGTTCTTCTAGCATAGCTTTTTCGTAGGTCAGCCGGTTTTCATAGTGAGCAATCCAGCGTTCTGCCCAAGCGATATTTCGGGGATAAACACGCTTAGCCACTTCAACAACCTGCGCAACGGTAAAAGCGGGACAGGCGGAATAACGATCTTCATCCGGCTTTAAAACGTCATAAGCCGTATAGTTACAATTATTATCTGGATTATGATAGACGTTCAGCCAGCAATGGTTGGCGAGCTGTCGGGCTTGTTCAACCGTGAGATTTTCTAAGCTCCATGCTGCAAGCTTGGTTTCTGCCTCTTTCTTATTGCGTTGTTGCTTGCGTAAATCCGCTTCAATTGTCTTAATCCTCCGCGCCCTGACGGTCGGTAGTTCCTTATATTTTGCGTGAGCTAATGCGCCAGCGGCGCGCCGTTGCCAATACTCGGAAGTCTCCCACAGCTTGACAGCCTTGCGCATACCGTTTTCGATGCGTGCGGCGTCTTTCCTCGCGTGTCTTTCGCTGTGATGCCCAATGAGAATTGGCTGGCCGAACGGGATTCCGTCGGCTATGCGGTCAACGGCGGCCTTTGCTCTATCTGCTTCAGCGCTTCTCTTGTCGCTGTAGTTTTCGAACCGAGCAGCCCGATCTTCAGCGCGTTCGGTTAAGCTCTTGTCCTCGTCGTCAATTTCTCCGGCCAGCTCCTGTGCCAGATCCTCAGCGCTTGGCGACCAGGTGGCAAAGAATAAATCTTGCTTAGGTGCCCAACGGAAGCCAGCGGCCTTTACGCGGTCATAGTCTTCTTGTGGAAGCCTGGTTGATGCGTAAAGTCTGATCTTGTTGTCATCGGGGCTATAGGTTGCGGTGTAGTTCATTTGTGCGGTTCCTGTTTGTAGTGCCGGGCTTGATTGCCCTGACGAACTACATATAGGGCCTATGGCCCTAAAAGGCTACAGACCTATAGTTGTAAAATGCAAAAAGTGAAGTAATTTTCTTGCTATTGTCGTTAAGGATTTGCGGGGGTTTTAGCGCGAACGCGGGCCGGTATCGTCTCGGTTGAACTTCTTTAAGGTGTCCTCGGTCCCGTCCTTGTAACCGAGGGCGTAGGCTTCCCTTGTTGTTTCACTCGTAGGCAAAAGACTGTCTATCGCTCGCACGACTCTGGCCGCAGCAGCGCGGTTATTAGCCCCCTTGATGGCCGCAAGGGCATTGTGGGCGACTCTGGCGGCTTTAGCGATGCCCTGCGCGTGGCCTTCGGTTCCCTTGGCTGCTCCATAGGCGCTAATCCGAGTTTCTAGCCGCTGCGCGTTCCCACGGTCCCGGATGTGGCCGGAGTCGTAGACCATAGCGGCTATTTCAGAGGGAGACAGGGGCGGCTCCGGGATCTTCATGGTTTCTTCGCTCGGTCGTAGCCCTCGGCGAACGCAAGCGCGCTATCTAGGCTCCCAGCAAGGAATATGTGTGATCCGTCAGGGGAAGACGGGGGCGACGGAGTATCGTAGAAGTAGTAGGTTGTTTTGTGTTTTACGTAGGAAAAACCATGTTCCTTAGCAAGGGACGCGAGACGTGCGCGGTCGCTTGACGCGAAGTCTTTGAGGACTTTGGGTTTTGGTTTTGTTCTCGTTGATTTCGGATTTGGCATAACCCGGAATTTTACACACAAAAGGTTGCCAAATAGTTGATGGGCCGCCTATGCGGCGGCCTCATCGGCTGCGATGGCCCCCGGTTGGAGGCCATGCAGGTAAGCGGCTGCGCGTTCTGCGTGCGCGGCTGCGGTGAATATCGCCCGCTTGTCGTTCTTGAGAACGGTCAGCCAATTGGCGATGTAGGATGCGTGGTCTTCGCGAGGCTCAGGCGTGAGCTGCAAGTCGGCACAGAGGAAAGCCGATCCTAACTCGGCAACGAGTTCCTCGACAGCATAGCCTTCATCGCCGAAACGCTTGCGGCCAAAGTCGCGATTAAGCCGCTTCTCATGCCGCGTCCAGTGCGTGGTTTCGTGCGCCAGCGTGGCGTAGTACGCTTCGGCATCGCGGAAAACCTCGATTGGAGGCATCTGGATGCGATCAGCGTGTACTGAGTAACACGCCATGTTGCCGCCGTGCCTGATTTCAGGCTTCACGTTCGCGAAGAACGTTTCAGCGTGCTCGATGCGATCGATCTTCTCGGTTGGCGCTTGCGCCAGCGCGTAGTAAGGCGCGGGCAGGCCGTCGATCTGCTCACAGTTGAATACTGTGTAGCCTTTCATGAACGGTATCTCCTGCTCAACCGTTTGACCGTCGTCACCCGTTTCAGTCTTCTTGAAACGGTCGGCATAAACGACGGTTGCGCCATGCTCACCCTTACGAACCTGGCCGCCAAGCTGAACAGCCTGGTTGTAGGTCATCCACAGCGGGCAAGCATAGCCGCGTTCTTCAGCTTCGAGCCAAAGCACCAGCACATTGATGCCGCGATACGGTGTTCCATTGTGACGCAGTGGACGAGTGATGCGACCGGCAGCGTGTTCTGCGTTCCATGGTTTAAGCCATGGCCTCGTACCCTTCTCAAGATCGGCTATGATTTTGTTGGTGATCCGCGTGTAAACATCGAGTTTCGTTGTCATATTTTCCTTTCCGTTTCGGGCCGCCTTTCTGGGGCCTCGATGCGAACCAATAACGGGCGCGGAAAACGGAAGCGGAATAGGGGCGAGACGGCGAGGGGGATCACCCGGCTGCACAAACGCAGAGCGGAAGTTAGGGGAAACGACGGCGAGGGCTTGCCGCACCCCTTGTAGCTGGAGTACGCGCACGTATGGTGAGTGCGTTAGAGGCCCATGGCGGCGCGGGGAAAGGGTGACAGAGAAAGGCGTGTGCGGATTACAAGAGTGACGATCTGGGGGATGAGGCGGCTTTATGGAACGCCGCTGCTGGGGGCTGACTTGCTAGGGCAATGAAAATAATTTTGTATCGCGGGATAATGCTTTGTTTTGGTGCGGGAATTTTGGAGAGAAGCGCGGCATTTTATGCGCTTTTTATGGATGACCTTTACATTTTGTTAACGAGTGGCGGCTAGGTTATGAAACGTTCGTTATGGTTTCGTTACTTCTGAGAGGGTGAGCATGGAGTCGTTTGTGGTGCATGTCGGTGAGATTGACGGTGTGACTACGGTCAAGGTGAGCGTACACGTTATCTATACAAGGCAAGAGCGGCGGTACGGCGTTAGCGCGTCGAGAGCATGGCAGCAGAGAGGCTATAGAGCTGAAATTGGGCGGCCACGGGTCGTAATCTACGGACTCGGTATGTAAGGGGGCCGCGATGCAGAAATACGAATTGATGGCGCACGATTGGGTTACGGCTGGGGCGCGGCGCTTATTCAGGATCAGAGCGGTTCGCGACTTCGGCGATGTTCGGCGGGGCAATGTCGGCGGCTATATCGAGTGTGAGGCTAACCTCAGCCATGACGGTAATGCCTGGGTCTACGATATCGCGCAAGTCTACGGGCCTGGGGCTGTCGTTCGCGGCAATGCACGAGTCCGTGGCGAGGCGTGGGTGCTGGGCTGCGTGGAGGATGATGCGATTGTTGACGATCAGGTGATCGTGTCGCAAGGGGCGCGGATTGGTGGACGGGAGATTTGGCTATATGACGAAATTGCGCGTGGCCTTCGTCCGGAGTCGGTGCCACAACCGCCTATACGTGCATATGTGGGCGTGTGGACAATCGCACAAAAGAAGAAAAGCCACGCGCCGGGTTAGGATGGCGTGAAAATGAACAGGAGAAGAAGGCGCGGGTCAATACGGACTAGGGGCATTTCATGTACAGCTTGAGGTAGATGTGGCCGTACTCGCTGACAAAATCCTTGAGCGTGGCGACGCCGTGAAGGTCGCGGCCTTCGTAGAGAAGGAGAGGAGGCTTTTTCTGTGCTGGTCGTCTTCCTCGGGTTTCTAGGCACTTAAGGAACATTCACCTTGAGCGTGGTTTCTTGGCCGCTCTTCACTTCAATAGAAGAGCTCGTCCCTCTGCCAGCTTTCGGCTGGAAGAATGGTCTTCCGCTACGTTCTATCGGTTAGGCTGGGTTCGACAGGTCAGCTAAAGAATGAATTGGCTTGAATTCCTCGGCCATTCCCTCGTCGAAGAAGAAACGCCGCAGGGATGGCAAGGCCTTCCTCGCTTCAGACGCTCCCAGCCCTTTTAGTGAGGGGATTTCCTCACAGCTATCAAGCTCATACCTCTCGCCCACTAACGGCGAAATTCGCATGATATTGTTCCGATCTGTCACTAAGTGCTGAGCCATACCCATCGCCCCTGAGGACTGCCCAGCCAAAAACACATCGGCGATTCTGTCAGCCCATCCAAACTTTCCGAGAGAATGCTTTCGGCCCGAATCCATATCTAACGCCGTGGTCGTGCACCCGAGACTGAGAACTCGAAGATCGTTCGGTGACCATTTGAGAATTCCGATGGCTTCCACCATGGCAACGGCAATTGGATTATTTGCCCACATGCCTCCATCGATCAAGGGCGTGCCGCTATCGAGGCGGTGTGTTGGAAAATACGTTGGCGCTGCGGCAGTAGAAAGCGCGACATCGACTACGAGACTTTTGTAGTCCCTCTCAAAGCGAGGATCGTGGGATGTTTTCCAGACGTGCACCTCACCTGTGTCAACGTTGAAAGAGGGAATCACCAGCCGCTTTGTACTTTCACCCAGTCTGCGTTGCCCAAAAACATCCTCCAGCGCATATCGGAGAGGCTGTGCGTCATACTTTGCACGAAACCAGCGGCGCAACGCCCTGAAACGGCGATTCCCGCAAAATATCTTCGGTCCATGTTTCTCATAAAACGCAAGGATCTCCCCTCCCGTCAGACCTAGGCCGAGGGCTAGGGCAATGATGCCTCCCGTTGAGGTTCCCACAATCAAGTCGAAATATGCTGCCAGACTCCCCGGAATCGACTCTTCGACCTGTGCCAAAAAGGACGCTGGTACGACGCCCTTAATGCCTCCTCCATCAATGACGAGAACGCGCCTCATTGCACCCTAGCCGGAAAGAAGTCTCTGCCAAGGATCGCCTGCCACGCTTCGATCGCCCCGATTTCGGTTCGCGCGGCGACAGCTTGCTGAGCAGTGTGCGAGCACTCCGAAATCAGTCCGTGAAATTTCCACCAATCCTCCGCTCGCCATTCAGAACTCGTGAAGATGTCGCGGTCCCCGCACGGCGTCATGCAGCGGGTCTTATACCATTGCTCTGGCGTGTAGGCAGAGATGTATTGAAATACCGATGCGAGATAATCTGCCGGACTGCCTACAAAAACGGCGTCAGGAAGCGCGTACAAGAGGCATTCAATATGAAATGAAACGGCGCTCACGTTGTACAACGACCGAATATGCTTCATTACCTTGATAGTCGGAATGAAGTTTCCCTGCGCCCGCTCAGGTGAGTTCTTGATTGATAGCCACTGTTGATGATAGCGGGCAAATCCATCCTCCCAACGATTTGTCTCTGGCCGATACAGGATGAACGGCTCCCGACCAGGATCGCTTGCGTCGTTTTTGAAGACTACCGGAAGAATCTCAACTTGGATGCCGAGATCCAGTTTGATGCACATGCTCTGCGGTCCATATCTCACTTTCTCCCGATATCGACCATCACCCATTAAAGGTGCGGCGATTATGCGGAAGATCTCGTCCCGGTTATATGACTTCCCGCCTCCAGGGCGGCCCGGAAACACGAGGTTACACAGCACCACTATGTCGATGTCGTTGATCGTGTAAATTGCGGTTTGTTGCCGATAGGAACCTTGCAGAAATGTAACCGGAGCCAGCTCAGCCGCCAGCCCACGCTGGTTCTCGATCAATCCTCGAATGGTGTTGTGCTGGCTGGACGCTGTTTGTTCAAACGAAGACCCTGGATTCAGCCGACCAAAAAAACTTTGAAAATGCCTCGACAGTGAATGAACGGCCACCTATTTCTCTCCCGGCAATGCTCCCAACTGGACCTTCCAACGTCAGAAGACGTGGAACGCTATCGCGTTCAACGGACTTCACAGCTTCGCCATCAGGTCATCGATATTCCTAGCCTGGATGAATTCCGCTGGCCGTGTTCCGGTAGCCAGGGCCTTGAAATGCGCCTTGCCGCATTCGATCTTGGCGCTCTCCTTGTCGCGCAAATCGTCAGTGAAGAGGCTGCTTTTAGTCTCGACAACGAAGTAGAGCCGTTCCGCGCCGTCCTTTTCGACCAGCACCGCCCAGTCCGGGTTGTAGGTGCCTAGCGGAGTCGGGACTTTGAACCAGCCAGGGAGCTTGGCGTAGACCTTCACAGCTTCATTCTTCTCCAGTTGCTCGGCGAAACTGCGCTCGACGCCTGTCGAGTCGTAAACGACATGCTGGTAAACGGATTTGGTCGCGGCCAGCATGTTCTTGAGATATCCGGTCAGCTCTTCCAGTTCGAAGAGTTCCTGGGCGTAATAGACATCATCGCCGATGCGCTGATAGCGGATGCCGTCCACAATCGCGAGCCGCTTGGTGCGATTGATGGACTCGGCGGCAAGGTCGATGAATTGCTGCGGATTCAGCTTGAAATCATCGAGGCGGCGACTGTCCGTCAAAATGCGCGCGAGGCTGCGGCGGGTGAGCTGGGTCTTGTCCTGAAGATCGGTCAGGAGATCGGGCAGTTCTATGTCCGCTTCCTCGATTACGACGGGTGCAGCTACCGCTGTTTCTTCCGATGAAACGCCGCCGCGCCCGATGGTGAGATCGGCCTTGCGAACCTGCACGCGCGTTTTGGTGACAGGTGGACATTTTCCGATAGCGTCGGCGCATTCCACGATCAACTTTGTATTATCGAACTGCACGCGATAGGTCGTCTTATGCTTGATGCGGTCCCAGAGCGCCTGGAATTCCTCGCTCTGTAGGATCGCCTCGCGGGTCTTGATGGTGCGGCGCTCGTCGGCGTTCTTGATGTCGAGTTTTCCGGCAAGCTTGCGAAGGACTTCCTTCACCTGCGGGAGCTGAGCCTGGAACGGCTCCGGCAATTGCAGTGTGTTTTCTTTCAGCGCCTTGCGTAAGTGGTCCTGAACTTTGCCCTTGGCATCTACATAACCGGCATCTTTCAGATGGGTCCAGATGGCTTCCGATTGGGCCACGCCCATGGCCACGGTCCGGCCCGAGGCATCCGTCACCGGAATGGCGGCGAACTGGTGCTTTTCCACGATACCGAAGCGGATGCCGGTATCTTCCTCGATTTCCTTCTGAAGGTTCGCGGCGAACTGCTCGTAACCTTCCGTGGCGATAACGGTCAGAGTATTGACATCGAATCCGCGCAGGCGGTCGCCTTGCTGATTGACGCAGAGGCGCAAGCCGCGCCCGATGGTCTGGCGGCGCTCGCGCTCGGTGCCCATTTCGCGTAATGCGCAAATTTGGAAGACGTTCGGATTATCCCAGCCCTCGCGCAGCGCGGAGTGAGAGAAGATGAACTTCAGCTTCGTATCGAAGCTCAGGAGCTTCTCCTTGTCCTTCATGATGAGGTTGTAAGCGCGCTCGGCGTTTTCGCGATTGCCCTGTGTATTCTCGGCGGTATCGGTCCACGCGCCCTTTTTGTCGATAGAAAAATAGCCGTCGTGGACTTCTGTGGCGTCGGACTGCAAATCCACGTCATTGAAGAGCGTGCGATATTTGGGCTTGGCCGCGGCCTTGCCGTATTCTTCCTCAAACATCAAGGCATACTTGCCCTTGATCTGGGTTCCATCGGCGTCGTAGCCGCGATAATACTGAACCGCGTCGATGAAGAACAGGCTGAGGACTTTTATGCCCTGCGGACGCAGCCGGAGTTCCTTGTCGAGATGTTCCTCGATAGTGCGGCGGATCATGAGACGCTTGAGCGCGTCGGCGTCTACGTCGCTGACAGCCTGCCCCGGACGGAGAAGCCTTTCCTGATTACTTAGTTCGAGAAACTCATCGCCAGCCTTGCAGCCGATATTCTGCACGAGGCAGTTGGCATAAATGTCGCGGCTCGTGATCTGCTCCAGATCGTCCCCGGGCCGCACGGTGACTTGCTCCCGGCTTACTCCTGTGAGCCGCTGCATGTCGAGTTCGACCTTGGCGCTGAACACGCCGCGCTTGTTGCTGGTCGAAAGCAGTTTTACATAAGGCTTGTTGTAGCCGCCTTCCACTTCGAGCGAGGCCACTTCGATTTGTTTCACAAGCTTGCGCTCATAGGCATCTACCGCATCGAGGCGATAGAGCATGTGGTGCTTATCCGCGTGAGTGGCGGAATAGCGCAAAGTGCAGAGCGGATTCATTGCCCCGAGAGCTTCTTTGCCTCGGCCCTCCAGGCCGCCATCTACGCTCTGCGGCTCGTCCACAATCAAGATCGGCCGCGTGGCTCGGATAAGGTCGATGGGTTTTTCACCGCCCGTCTTTTCCGTGTCTTTATAGAGATTGTTCACGTCCTTTTTATTGATTGCGCCGACGGTCACCACCATGATCTGAATGTTCGGGCTGGTGGCGAAATTGCGCACCTGGCCGAGCTTGGCGGAGTCGTAAAGGAAGTATTCGAAGGGCGTGTTGGCGTAGAGCGAGCGGAAATGCTCTTCGGTGATCTGGAGCGTCTTGTAAACGCCTTCCTTGATTGCCAGAGACGGAACGACTATGACAAATTTGTTGAAGCCATAGCGGCGATTTAACTCAAAGATCGTGCGCAGATAAACATATGTCTTGCCCGTGCCGGTTTCCATCTCCACGGTGAAATCACCCGAGGCCAGTGAGGCGGATGGCCGCAAGCCGTTGCGAATCTGGATATCAGTGAGATTGGCCAGAATCTCATCGTCGAGCAGGTGCAAGCGGTTCCCGATGCCAAGATCGCTCTCGTAGAACTCGAACCTTTGCTGCGCGTCGAGCGGATCAATGGTGACAGTAAATTCAGTGCGGCAGATTTCCTGGCCACGAAAGAGGTCGCACACCGATTCGATGGCGGTGTGCTGATAATCGAGATTGGGCTCAAAGTGCAGTTTCATTGCTGTTCCGCCCTACAGGCTGCGCACGTTTTCCAGCCCGTGCTGCTGGAGAATGGCGGTCAGATTGGTCTTGGCAACGTCGTCGGCGAAGGCGCTGTCACGGAAGACGGCCGTGGTCTCGCCTGCCGGGGCAAGCTCCTTGTGCCAGTCAACAATTCCCAGGCCGAGCGTTTCAACTTCGTCGGCAGTGATTTTTTGGGCAAGGCATACGAGAAGCGTTCCTGCGCCGATATTATGCACAGTCTTTCCGGCAATGGTCTTTTGTTCGATGGGGATGGTCAGGTCGAGGCCGAGTTTCAGCAGCAACTCGAACAGAATGTCCTCCTCGGTGCGGTTCGCCTTTAAGTGCTCGACGGACTCTTCCAGAGTTTTCGGCAGGTCATCGCGGTTTGGGTCCCATGCCCGAATATTCGTAGAATCCAGCTTGAAAACCCGGAAGCCGATGTCGCCGCTGAACATCTCATCTTGTTCCTTGACGCTTCTGCCCGCGCGGCGCAGACGTTCCTTCATGATTTCGGCTATAGTGCGTGGCTTCCCGAGCTTGTCGAGATAGTCCGCAGCAGCCTTCTGCTCCTTGTTTTCAGAATCTATTGGCTCGGGTAATTGAATCACAATGAATCGACGCTTGCTTCCGTCGCGTTGGTTCTGCATCATTACGGCGTGCCCTGTTGTTCCTGAACCACCCAGGAAATCGAGGACGAGATCAGAGTCGCTAGTGATTGTCTGGAAAAGTTGTGCAAGCAAATAGGGAGATTTAGGGGCTTGAAACAACTTTGCTTTGGTTTTGAATAGCTTGTTGAACTCTTTCTGGCCCCTCTCTGTATAAAACAGTTTGTCTAAGAAAATTGTTTTTAGCATCCGGTCAGCGCCGCTTGCATAGCTCTTTCGATAAATCTTCCACCGCCCGCTGCCGTTGACCTGCTGTGCCACGAGCAACTCGATGTCCTTTTCGGCCTTCGCACGATCCCACGTCCAGCAGCCCTCAAAGCCGTCGTCCCAATCTGGCAGAATCTTGTGCAGATTTTCTTGCTCCGACTCAAGAAACACTTCGCCATCGTCGTTTGCGAAGAGCGGGAAATAAAGATTCTTTCGATTATGTCTCCCGAACTCTCGATGTGTGTTACGAAGCTCCAGCAGGCGGTATTTCCCTCCCTCGTCTTCCTCGGGGTACTCGGCTTCAATCTGATCCTCCCCCTTTTCGATCGCGAAGTAACCTTTTGGAAGAACGCTCTTACCGTAAACGACAACATACTCATGATTCGTAGCAAAATACTTATCCTGCGAACGGCCTTTGGGATTGCACAAGACAGTAATCACAGCGACAAAGCATTCTTCTCCAAAAACATCGTTGCAAATGGACCGGAGGTTCTGTAGCTCTCTTTCATCAATGCTAATGAAAATCGCCCCGTCTTCACGCAATAGGTTTCGAGCCAGTTTTAATCGAGGGTACATCATGTTTAGCCATTCCGTATGAAATCGACCGGAGGCTTCGGTGTTGCTGGTTATTCTTCGTCCGCCCTCGATTTGTCCCGTAAGTTCCAGGTAGTTTTTGATATTGTCGCTAAAGTCGTCGGGATAGACGAAGTCTTTCCCAGTGTTGTACGGGGGATCGATATAGATGAGCTTCACTTTTCCCGAATAGCTTTTCTGGAGCAGCTTAAGCACTTCGAGGTTGTCGCCCTCGATCATGAGATTTTGGGTGGTATCCCAATCCACGCTCTCTTCTGGACACGGCCTCAGCGTGCCGGTGGATGGTGTGAGCGCAAGCTGCCGGGCGCGGCGCTTCCCGTGCCAGTTGAGGCCGTATTTTTCCTCCCGCTCATCTATGGCTCCGCCGAGAAGCTGCTTCAAAACCTCGAAGTCCATCTTTCCCTCGGTGAACGCTTCGGGGAAGATGGCTTTGAGCTGGTCGATATTTTCCGCGACCACATCGGCGGAACGGGTTTCGGCGTCCTCAAGGGTGAGCTTCTGCATTGGTATCTGTCCTTCAGAGTGTTTTTTCCGTTGCGGCCAGTTTAGCTTCCAGCCGTTTGATTTCAAGGTTTAGTTCCACGCGCCGGTTGAGCTGTTTTTCCTTTTTCGCCTGGGTGCGCAATACAGCGAGGTCGCGCTGTACGCGGGCGTGGGCCTCAAGGCCTTCGCGCCGCGCCGCCGCGCCTTCCTCTGACTCCGTTGGGGCAAAAGTACCGGTAATGCGCGCCGCCTCCAGTGCAGAAAGCCGCTCCAGCAATCCGTCATAAAGGGCATACAGATCGCGGGTGGGCAAACGCGAGAGCGCGAGGCTTGCAAGGAATGAGCATTCCTCTGCCGCCAGGACATTCAGGTTTAGAGCGACCTGCCGCACATCGTCGATAACAACTTTGCCGCGCTCGCCCTGTGACCAACGCTTGTGGGCCAGCGAAAGGCTGACCGTATTGCAATGCTCGGAAACGAGCACAAGGGGATAAGGAATGGCGCGGTGGATGAGTTCGATAAGGCGGGGTGGCTTTGCCTCGGGGCGCAGCGCGACCGTGAGGACCGCGATTTCCAGATATTCACGCGTCTCGTCGCGAAAGGCCGGAACGCCGATGTTGGTGGGCTTCAGCGCCGCGGCCCAGGTTATTTCTTCGATGCCGCCTTGAATATTCCGCTTGTCGGCAGTAGTCGGAGCGCCCTGCTCCAGCAACAGTTTCTTGGGAACGCGCTGTTCGACCTGCGCATCGCAGGGAATGGCAAGGGCGTCGATGACCGGAGCGAAGCTCATGCGATTGCGTCCTCCGGCAGCACCACCAGAAAAGCGACAACCTCGAAGTCATTGATGCCCTGGAACTCGCCCTTCATGGCGTGTGTTCCGCCCGGAGTAAACAGACTGGCGACGGCGCGCTCTTCTTTCTTGCCGACGACGGAAGCGACGGCTTTGGCGAGCAGCTCCTGAACCGCGCTCATGTCCTTGCCGTTCTTGGTTGCCTTATCGAAACTGGCGCAAGCCGCCGCATCGGGCAGATCACGCCCGATGCAGAGCCGCTTCAGGCGGTCAAGCGCCTGCTTGGCCTGGGTGAACGGCAACAGCACCGCGCCGTCATCGCCCACATGCACGACGTAATGCGGTGCGAGCGGATAGCCGGGCTCCACGCTTTTAAGGGCCGGCTCTCCCACCGCACGCAAGCAGAAGATGACGCCGGACGGGATTGCCGCTTCGCCGCCGTCCTGCGCGGTCGTGACAGCAAAGGAACCGAAGGGCTGACTCTCAAGTTTTCCCGCGTGCTCCTTAAGAAAGCCCGCGAGGTCGATGCGGAAATCGTTTAGGGTCAGATCAGCGATGGAGACTCCGCTACCCAAATCTTCAAGGTCGATGACGGCATCCTGAAGCTTGAGGAGTTGCTTGCGGCGGTATTCCAGGTCGTTCATCTGGTCACCGGATTGGAACTCGATGATGTTCTCTTCACCCGTGGCGGAGATATCGAGCAACACCATGCGTCCGCTCACGCGCTGTTCGAGGTTGATGTATTCCTCAAGCTCCAGATTCGGCCAGAAGTTGATGAGCTGTATCCGCTCGTTGGTCGAGCCGAGACGGTCGATCCGACCGAAACGCTGAATGATACGGACTGGGTTCCAGTGAATGTCGTAGTTGATGACGGTGTCGCAATCCTGAAGGTTTTGCCCTTCGCTCACGCAGTCCGTAGCAATGAGCAGATCTACTTCGCCGTCTGCGGAAAGGTCAGCCGGACGCTCCTTGGAGCGCGGCGAGAATGCCGTGATGATGCTGACAAAATCCTTCCGCAAATTGGGGAGCGTGGTGCGGTTCTGGGCGGTGCCGGTCACCAAGGCCGTGTGCAATCCTAGTTCCTTCAGCACCCAGCCCGAAAGTTCTTCATAGAGATATTGCGCGGTATCGGCGAATGCGGTGAAGACGAGAGTCTTCCGGTTATCGGGATTGATCGGCACACGGCATTTGTGCTCGATTACGTCCCGCAAAGCCTTCAGCTTGGCATCGCGCGCCGCGCTCACCTGTTTGGCCGCCGACAGCAGCGTTGCTAGCCGGTTGCGGTCTTCGATCAAATCCTGACGCCAGCGAATGCGGTCAACGTCTTGGAGGAGCACCTTGACCTTGCGCCCTACCAGCAAGGTCTCAAAGGCCGGGTCTTCCACATCAACGTCGGCAATGTCGATTTCCTCAAGGGCTTCGGCCTGGGCTTCGATTTTCGCTAAAGTCGCCTCCACGTCTTCAAGCTGGCGCTTGACGGTGAGAACAAAAGACGAGACCGCGCTTTCCATGCGCTTCAGAACGTTTACCCGCAGCAGGTGGACAAGGCTTTCTTCGCGATCCACCTGGCGGAAGAAGCTTTCACCGCCGCGAATCCGAGTGCTGTATTTGGCGTCATAGGAAGCCTGCTTGTGTGGCAGCACGTAGCGCAGGGGCGCGTAGGCGGCGAGCGTCAGACGGCGGATTTCATTGTTGATGTCACGAATGGAGCGAAACTCGCCAGCCGAATCCACGTCGGGTTTGATGTTGATGGGTTTTAGCCGTTCGGGGAACCGACCTGTTTCCTTAGTGCCGTAGTATTTCTCGATGTGTTTGCGCGAGCGGGCAATGGTCAGCAGATCAAGCAGTTTGAAGTAGTCAAAGCCGAGCATTTCAAGCAGATGCGCGGGCCTGCGTTCGGCGTCCTCCAGGCCCAGCCAGCGATTAAACTGAAGCTGCGCCTGTCGGACCGTGGCTTCGATGCTCGGAATTCCATGCTCGGAGAGCGCCAGGTCATCCGCTTCGGTGACAAAGGCGATCTGGTTCTTCAGATCCGCCAGCCGATTATTGACCGGCGTGGCCGAAAGCATCAGCACGCGGGTCTTAACGCCATCCTTGATAATGCGGCGCATGAGGCGGCCATAACGCGTCTCGTGCGTACTATGGGCCGCTTTGTTGCGGAAATTGTGCGACTCATCGATAACGACGAGATCGTAATTGCCCCAGTTCACATGGGCGAGATCGATGTCGCCGGACGAGCCGCCGTCGCGCGACAGGTCCGTGTGGTTGAGAACGTCGTAATTGAAACGGTCGGACGCGAGAAAGTTGCGGCGGTCATTCGCTTTGTAGAGCGTCCAATTCTCGCGAAGACGCTTCGGCACTAGCACCAGCACGCGGTCATTGCGGAGCTCGTAGTACTTAATGATGGCGAGAGCCTCGAAGGTCTTGCCGAGGCCGACGCTGTCCGCGATGATACAGCCGCCGAGTCGTTCCAGCTTATCGATCGCTCCGACAACACCGTCGCGCTGGAACTTGTAAAGCTTCTTCCAGACAATCGTGTTGCGGATGCCGGTCGCGGATTTGACGATGCGCTCTTCATCCAGCTCGTCGCCGAGGTCTTTGAATATCTGGAAAAGGGTCAGGTAGTAGATGAGGGACGGCGATTTCTGATCGGCGAGTTCTTGAAGGCGTGAGAGGAACGAGGTTTTCCGCTGGTCGGAGGACGGCAGAGTGTTCCACAGGCCTGCGAACCAAGAGCCGAGGATGACGGATTCTTCGGGCTTTTCGGAGCACTGAATTAGACCGAACTGATTACCGGGAACGATTCCCAAACCTTCCGTGGTAAAAGCGCAGTTGCCGCTGATGACACGGTGCAGCTCGGATTCCGGTTTACCGGAAATCAGTAAGGATTGCGGCAACAAGCCTGGAGCCCCGCGCAGTTCGACTGTTTTGTTGATCCATGCGGCGCATTCACGCGCAAGCCAGCGGAGTTGGAGGCGGTTTCTAAAGGGTCGGTCTGCATCCGAACCTGTTAGTCCGAGTTCGTCTCCATTCGTTGCCGGAAGCACGATGCGGCAGGCGTCGAGTCTCTCCAGCAAATCGCGCAGTTCCGCAAAGGCGAAGAGGGAAAAAGCGGAAGAGGCCAAATCCAGCGACGATGGCGGGATTAAGGATCGGCGCAGTTCGTCGATCACGCGGTCCCCGCCCGTGTTTCTGATGAGTTTCATTTGGCGGTTCCGGAGCGCGCCGAATTGGGCAAGCGCTCTTGGTCTGCGTATCTCTCGCTGGCATCACGAACGACCCAGGCCAGCGAGACTTTTTTCTGTTTCGCGATCTCTTCGAGCGTTTCGTACAGGTCGGGCGGAAAACTGATCGACGCACGGACCAAAGATGTCCTCTGACTCTTCCTGTTTTTTCTCCCGTCCTTGTTTCGATTCATCGTGGGGCAGCCTCTTCAATAATCGTCACCACTTTACACCACGGCGGTGAAGCAAAAGCAAGCCCCCTATAAGACCTCCGGCAGTTCTGTTTCGGCTGTCGGCATACTTCCGATTCGCGTTCCACGCGGGATGCAGGAGCGTAGTCCCGCCCTCCCTTGACGGTCGTGCTATCATGTAGTTGATTTAGCAGCAGCAGGCAAACTCGCAGGGTAATACCTCGGGGCCGCTGTTAAACGAGTTAACTACGCAAAGACGATGCGCCTGATCGCAGAAGGAGCCTGCAATGGCTTCCAGTGAAGTTTTCGCAGAAGTAGCCACTCCAAACCCCGAACCCGTTTATCCCAAAGAATTTTCTTTCAAAGTAGCGCAGGAGTTTGTGCGCTCTTTTGACGACCCTCACAACCCTGACCTACAAATTCACCACGCCTATCCCAAGGTGCGTGATTTTATGCACGGTCTCCTACCCGACGACGTAAATCCGCGCAGCCATGAAAAGCTGTCGGGTCGCGTCCCTGATGCAATTGAGGCATCCTTGAAAGACCAGCCCAAGGTTTTTCATCTTTACAACCGTGGCATACTGGTATTAGCGAAGCATTGTCGCTATGACAACCGCACCAAGAAGCTCCACATAGTAATCAGCTCGCCCGAGGACGGCGGCCTGGTGGACGGTGCTACGACAGACCGCGTAATCGCAAATGCCAAGAACGCCATAACCCTCGAAGACTTCGCGAATCTCCCCGAAGATCAGATTCCCGAGAATCTTCGTGATGCTCACGTGCACGTCGAAATCATCTCCGGCGAAATCGGCGACATGCTTGTTCCACTTGCTGGCGCGCGCAATACCAGCAATCAAGTGAAGGAGTTCGCGCTTGAAAACCTCGGCGGCGGCTTCGATTGGCTGAAAGATGTCATCGAGGCATCCGAGTTCGCAGGACGCGTACGCTATCGCGAAAACGATCCACAACCAGTTGACATCCGTACCATTCTCGGGCTTCTCACAATGTTCCATCCGAAGTGGACGGAGTTGAACAAAGAGCCAGTGATTGTATACAGCGCGAAGGGTACAGTTCTCGACTTCTACCGCGATCCCGAGTGGAAGCCGGGTTATCTCGCGTTAAGGCCAGTGGTGCTTGACATTCTGAGTTTGTATGACTTCATTCATGTGGAGTTCCAAACCCAGTACATCAAGTACAAAGCGGATGGCGGATCAGGGAGCAAGTTCGGAGGCCGCAAGGAAATCCGTTACAACAACGGAAAGCCCTTCACGTTGCCTCTCAGCAAGGCGCAAACCAAGTACCTGATCCCTGACGGATGGTTGTACCCGATCCTCGCATCGTTTCGTATGCTCCTGAAGTTCCCGGCAGACGGGGCAGGCGAAGTGCAGTGGGTTACTGATCCGCAGGATTTCTTCTCTGCTCACGGGCAGGAACTTGTCGGCGATGTAGTCGAACAGTCGGAGGGCTTGGGGCGCAATCCTCAGTCTACTGGAAAGAGCCGCCCACTGTGGAACAATCTCCGCAAGTCAATGGAACTCAGTCGCATGAAGATTGAGCATGCTGCTTAACCTCGCAGAAGGCGGGCATTCGTGCCCGCCTTCCAGTTCGCAATTCAGTCAGGACTAATGGATACGCGTCGGAATGCAGACCCCAAAAAGGCCACACGTCGAGAAACTAATACAGCGAATTAACCGCAAGGATTGGTGGCACGTCCCGCCGGTTGATAGCGCCTCTTACTCAAAACGCGGCAAGTTCCTCGCATCCACTTTTCGCGAGGCAGAATTTTGGGGACGCCCGAACGACACGCCCGAAAGAGTCACCGTTACCAATCCTCTAATCGGGGACGAGGAAACGATCGAACGCACGCTTCTCGGTCGCTATGAGTCTAAAGACTGGCCGGAGATCGACGAAGATATTGCGGCAGGAGAGCCGTTTTCCGCGAGGCGGTACGCCCTTGACGCCGAGTTATATCAGGCGGGGCGCGCGCGCGGTTATGACGCGATAGTCCTTCTGAGTCCGGCTAATTTCGCTAAGTTCAAAACAGAAGGCCGGATTCCGCTCTCAATCGAACTTAACTTGCTCAACGGCCAATGACCGGCGCTAAGGAGTTCTCGAAGTGGCTGCCAAAAGTGCTCGACAAGATTACGACGGGTTGCGGAATGTCGGCAGTAGGCACCAGCTATGAAGAAGATGTCTATCAAGCTGTTCTCGAAATGCTGCACTTAGACCGGAATATCTTCTCACCGGAGTTCTACGGCGAAGTGCGTATGCACAAGTGAATCGTCACGGTGAAGGCCCCCACATGCCTCAGACGCCCGCGCACAAGCTTACCGATAAACAAATTGGCACATATCTCGTATACCGGATGAAGCTGAATGAGTTGATGCATCTGCACTTCTTGCTCCACCACCTTCTCGGGGGAGGCTGCGGCGATACCGTCGGCGGTATAGACCCTGAAATCGTGATGAATACAGTTCGCACATGTGCCATGTCATGGTTTATCACTATGCTCGACCGGAACGGCGTTAACATTTTCGACCTTTGGGAAAAAATGTTCCCTCAGTACACGCATCGGCTTAGGCTGTACCAAGGCGCTATCGAGAAGGACTTAATTCGATTACGAGCATTCCGTAATCGCAGCGCGTTTCACGCAGAGCCTGTCTTTCGGGAGTTTTTTCAACCTCGTGTAGAAATGCAGGAACACGCCGAAGAAGATGTCAGAGGACTTCGGCGATTTCTGGACCTGGCGACTTTCCTCTTGAAGCGCGAACATACCGTTGATCCTGACCTTCAATCACGGATGTTGGGTGTAATTCTCGACACCGAATTGGCGTTGAAGTGCCGAATCTCTCGTGAATGGCTTATAGACACGAACATTTTGGACCGAAGCAGTGTATTCGGAAGGTGGCGGTTTTGAACCCCGCTGCCATTGGGGTTCATTCCCCCGTCTGTTAATCGGGGATGCTTATTTCCAAAGTTGATTAACCAGTATTGCGGGCATCAGCATTGTGCGGGGACTCATTTAAGCGGAGCGGCTATTCGTCTTCGGATTGCTCCCTCTGTTGTCTTTCCACATGATGGCAATCGTCAGGTGACGGTTCGATGTCCGCCTACCTGAGCACCTGAATGAACGATCTCCAGCCATTCCAGCAAAGAAGATCAGAGGACCTCCAATTCCTAGCTGTGTTTGAATTGTCGGATTTTGAAAGAAATCCGCAAGAGCAGGATTACTAGTTTGATCCCCATAGTTCCGCTCTACCTCAAACTGTTTGTAGGGGGACGTGTCCATTTGTTTCCGTAGAGCGACTACTTGAATTCTCGACAGTTCCCAAATACGCAGGAAGAATGCTTGCTTGGACACATTGAAGTCGCGGCAGCCTCTAAGAATGGTATCGATAAACGTGGGGGAATCTTGATCGGTAAGCACGGAATCAACAAGGCCACGGGGCATAAGCAGACTTGTTGCAAACGAGTCGCACCACCTCTCGATCTCCGCTCGCCCTGCGCTCATGGTTGGTTGCTGAAACTTTCCAAACTTGTGTTGGCATATAAGCCCCAAGGCCCAGTGTCCCAGCTCGTGCGCTATGGTAAATCGCCTAACCTCTATTGGGTCGGATCGATTGACAATTATCTCTGCTCCGAGCCGTCCAAGTGGCAGTAAATAGCCACTACCGTCCAAATCTTCCTCCACTAACCTAACTTTGTCCCACACACCAAGGACGTTATCGAGATTTATTGGAGGACGAGTCGGATTCACCTTCTTCAAAACTCGCTCTGCAACGGTTTCCGGAATCGGTAAGCGTGAATTCCTAGCCACGGCTCTGTCTGTTTTCCACTACGTCTAATAGACGAATAAGATAACGGCGCACTATCGCCCAGCGGTCTTTTTTCGATATGTCCTTGAAACGTGCGGCGGCGCTCTCCGCTCCTTCGTTGACGAGCGCTTGAATTGACGCTAAGACCGCGTCGCTATAGTCGGGATTCACGAGTTCTGCAACTGTCGTTTTCAGTTCCGTCGCAAGTGAGCGCAGGACAGTCAGAGAAGGATTCGAGATTGTATCCACATTTTCCTCAATGGCGATCAATCCTTCAACCGTGAGTCCGACTCGTGTTGCCAAGTCTTCCCTCGTAAGACATTCTTCCAGCCGCAGTTCTTTCACCTTAGCTCCAACGATGTTCTGGCTGAAGTCGGCCATGTTGAGTCGCCGTTGCTCCAAGTACGGCCTTAGCTCCCACAGTTTCTCTTGCAGCAACTCTGATACATCCGCCGTATCCTGGTACAATATTTCGACTTTGAGACTTGGAATGCCAGTAATCATCCGGCTGGTCGTCCGATCACTAGGCTGAACCAAGATGATTGGAATGAGCGCTTGGTATGCAAAGTCTAGTTCTTCACCCGCGCCTGTGCTCGGCAAGTGACTAAGATGAATTAGAAGGTCGGAGCTGAGCACACGCTCTCTGTCCAGCTTAAAAACCTCAGCACTCGGAATGCTAGGATGCTTCCGAGGGTCAGTGTGCTTTCCTGGCTGATACAGATCCACATCGACGGCTCTACATGCCAACTCAACAGTGTTGGACAATTTTTCGACGGTTGAAAGAGCTTCATCGGCAAGACCTGTTAATGCAGATGCTAAGTACGCCCTCAACGGTACATGTAATGACACCGGATGAACCAACCCCGACTCGACAACCGTGTCTGACTTGATAATGGCTTCGCTGCCAGAATCCGCACAATTAGGAAATGTGAGCAAACGCTGAGAGCGACGCACTATCTCTACGGGACTCTCGGCATCGAAATGTGCCTCTATTCGATCTATCAATGGTCGCAGCGATTCCGCCTTTGGATCATCCATCAGCCACCTCCGATTCCAACTGCCTAAATTTCCTGATGCAGCTTACGTCTCGTACAACAAGCTGAATGTGCGATTGTGTAAGTAGCATTGATCCCTTGTATACAGGTTCCCCCTCAAGGAAAGGAGCTCGTACCGTGTCGCACTCCACAATAATTTCTTGGACCAAATAGTTTATGACCAGACAATCGAGTCTATTGGCTTTGTGCTTGTTCTCCGGCAATGGCTTTCGATCATTTGCATAAGCTTCGCGGATACGGTCGTAGGCTAGCTTCAAAGCCTTCGTGTATCGGCTATCTGTTAGGTCCAAACAAAACCCGAGCTCAATTTCAGCCTCAACTACTGCCCCTCGATCTCGATACATTTGCCGCGCCCACTGCCACGCGCGGATTGGCGCATATTCCCAGAAGTAAACTCCATGTCCAAGCCAATCATAATCGTTTTCGCTGGGGATGAACTGACCGGAAAGGAGGATCGTCTGCGCCCGCTCAATCGACGTACCATGATAGCCAAGGACAATGCGACTATCACGCAACAACGCGGAACTTGCTGTCAGCTTCGGATCTGGCTCGAAAGCAGCCACCTCAAGGGGAAGAAATCGCTGCAGACAGAACATGATAACACAGCAGCGGAAACTGCAAGCACCAGGCTAACGGCCCCCGACTGAAAGCGCGTTCTGTTCGCATCTACCTTTTACATATGCGATGAACGCCTTCGCAACGTCGAACCCGGTCTCCTGCTCGAACCCTTTAAATCCTGGACGTCGGTTGGCTTCGAGAACCAAAGGAGTTTCGCCTCGACATCGAATGTCAACTCCGCAGAACTCGCGCCGAAGGACTCGGGCTGCCTCCTCCGCAACATGTTGCAACCGAGGGGCTTGCGACAGAGGGTAGGGTGTGATCTTCTCGTTAAACTCGAAGTTGGTGCGGAAGTCCCCTGTTCGCGGTTGGCGGGAAACATAAACCGGAAGCGCTTTGTACCCGACCACAATCACCCTGTAATCCTCTTCTGCTGGCAAGAACTCCTGGACCATGAGCTCGCCGGTCTTGTATTGCCGCAGCCGCTTCCAGAGCTGCTCGGGCGTGTCAACCTTGTAAACGTGTCGCCCTTCGGAGCCGTGAACCCCCTTGAGAATACACGGATATCCGATCTGGGCAGCAAAAGCTTGCGATGCAGTTGGGTCGAAGAGGAGGCGACTACGCGGCACGGGCACGTCGTTGGCTGCGAGCAAAAGGTAGTCGTGCATTTTACTGATGGCATAGCCTTCGTCCGTCAGACTCGCATCCACCACAACCTTGTTGGCGGCACGAAAGAGGTGTGCCAGAGTCAACGATTCGGCGACGAAAGGCATGAAGGAACGGATAATTATGGCGTCGTATTCTTCTGTGAGGTCGTGCCCGAATGCGTACACACCCGTAGAATCGTTGTCAGCGACGAACGAGAGATCAAGCGCATCAATAGAGCAAACCTCAACTCCGAGTTCCTTCCCAACCTCCTTGCCCCGCCGGACCGTGTAGAGATCGTCAGACTCGAACCAAAGAATTTTGCAGGCCATCAGAGCCTCAGCGCGAATGCCTCAGAGCTTCCACACCCAGTGGCATGCGGTTCCGGCGCTATTCTAACAGAGGACAATTGTGTTCAATAGCGCGTGCCTTCACGGTCAGGTCATCATGCCCTGCACGCTCTCGTCTTATATTCTCCACCATTCAAGCTCTCTCAGATGAGCACCGGAAATGCCGTCATGATGATCGGGCCGGTCCAGGGCAGTTCGTTCGTCCAAGTCCTGGATTGCATCGAATTCTTTGTGAGGGTCGGAAATATTGGGAATGAAAGCTGGTCAAGGTCTATCGCGTTGGCCGACATCCAAATTTGTTTTGACAATGCGCATAATTGTCTCGAACTTCAAGAACGTCACGCATGACGTAGGAAAGCATTGCTTCACGTGAAACAGTGCTAACGAAAGGTTAAAATCGCTCTACCGCTCTCCAAACGGATGCTTGCCGCGCTTACGCATTGCATCATCGATGGCCTCGCCGAGCCATGCTTTGAGTGTCTTTCCCTCGTCGATTGCCAGATGATTCAGCGTATCGCTGCACAAGCGCGAATAGCGTGCGCCGATCATTACCAGTTTCTCTTTGGTCTGACCGTCAGTGATTTGCTGAATTGCTGACGTGTCGATTTGCTTACTTGCTGATTTGCTGAGTGCGGCGAATTTGCTTTGTGTCATGCTGCTGTGTCCTGTTTGGTTGTGGAGATGTGGAGAAGTCGGGCGATGAATGCCCATAGGGTTTCGAGTTGGCGAGCCGCTGGGCCTATTGGCTCGATTTCAGAGACAAGCTTTCCTCGCTCGGCTGCGATCTTGTAAATGGCGCGGCCAGTAATAACGACCGGCGCTATCGATAGCTCATATTCGGTCAGAAGCTTGGTCGCATCGGTTATTGCCTTCTGGGCCTGGGGATGTGCGCCGTTGAGGACGACGTAGGCAGGTTTGCGGGATATAGCCACAAGGTCGGCTGTTGTCATTATGGCGTGCAGGTCGAATGCTGACGGTTGGCAGGGGATGATAATCAGGTCTGCGGCCTTTGCGGCTTTAACCGCCGCCGCATCGGCATTGGGCGGGGTGTCGATAATGGCAAACTCCGCCCCAAGGGCCTTTGCGCGCGCCAGGGTCTCTGTGAGCTGGCCGTGGGGGGTGACGATAACCTCGGGCGCAAGAATTGGCTGTTCGGGGTCTAAGGTCGGGTTTTGAGGGTTGCGCCATGCGGACCATGCTCGGGCGGTGGCCTGCTGGTCAAGATCGATCAGGCAGGGCGTATAGCCTGCTGCTAGGGCCAATCCGGCAAGATGAATGGCTATGGTCGTCTTGCCGACGCCACCCTTCTGGCTGATAACAGAGATCGTCCGCATGTTTCCCCGCTGATTCTGTGATTTGCTGATTTGTTGATTGTGCAGCAAGTCAGCGAGTCGTCAAGTGGTCAGGTGCGCTTGCGGTGCGCTCGACAGGAAACTGCTCCGCGCGGCTTTGCCGCCCTGCTCAAGCGCAGCAGGGGGATGGTAAGGGGGAATTCAGCGGAGCCTGTTGAAGTCCTCTCTTGCAGAGGGAGCGGCGCGTTTTGCCGCGTGGGGAACCTCCCCGCCGCGCTTTTCCCTGGGGAAACGGGAAAGGGGGCCTTATAGGGGTCTGGGCTTTGCTGGGGTTTTGCTGATGCTGATCTCCGGAGGATCGGGCCGGACGTGCTCCCAACACTTCATCGCGGCGTCGAATATCTCAAGGCGAGCGGATTTGGCCGATTCCTTGAGTTCATCAGTGGAGTCGATCAGGCCATATAGTTCGATTTCAAGCTGGATGTTGTGGTCAATGATCTCAGCTTCTTTTTGGATGTCTGGCAGAGTTTTTCCCCGCCAAAGATCGGGGGAAAAAACTGCTGCCGCGAGGAGTTCGATGGCGTCAACGCGGTTGTAGTAGACGGCGTCGCGAAATAAAACGTCATGGTCGAAACGGGGATCGGCTCCATGGCGGAGGAGAAGCGCAAGGATATGAGTGTGACCAGCGCGGATGGCAGATGATCCGGTAGAACCATTCATATGATCCCCATTAACCGGGACACCCTTAGCGAGCAGATCCTCGATACGTTCGATATCTCCAGATGGTATGTGGACGGTAAGCAAATCGAGCAGTTGTGACTGGGGGATTTGCTGTTTTCTCCTGTTGCCCATTTCTTTGCCCAAAACGGTGCCGGAAGCGCCCGAAGTATGCCTTTTTATGCCGCTGAATGTCCCGTAAAGCCGTGAAAAGAATCAGGCCCGACTCATGACGTTTGGATTACGAATCGACTGCTCTACCAACTGAGCTACGTCGGCCTGCCTTCGATTCTAACCGTGGCCGAAGGTCACCGTAAAGTGACGTGGACGCTCGTTGCCGCAGAAGCGGAAACGGGGACTGCTCCCCCATTGCTGATGCAGTCCCCTCTTGTGGCTCTCTCGCGGCAACTGCGCGCCGATGGCCCGGAGAGCCGCGCCCAATTCTAAATCTTCCTTCGGTGTCGTGCTTACTATTTTGGTTTACTGCTCATACGTTTGCGCCGCGAAATAAGCACGAACAACAGGACTACCACCAATACCCCTGCGACCACTCGAATCAGAGTTACGGTATCCAATTTGCCTCCTCTTCCGCTCTAAGTCGCACGTCGCCTGGAGGATACTACCTCACAAGGAGCATTGAGAACGAAATTGCGAAGCTGAAACGAACTCGTAAACACGGCCCGATGTTCGGCCGAGCGGCACTGAGATTGTCGTTGAGGGGTGTCGGAAGGGAATGCGCGGAGCCGATTTGTGCGAATTCGCTTTTGCCGGCAGAGGAACTGCCACGTCTGCTTTCGCTTCTCACCCTGGCCGGAGGTTACCGTAAAGTGACCTAGGCCCTTATTTTCCACTGCTTTCCGCGTTTTCCACTTGCCTGCAAAATGTCCTCCCCCGATAATGAATACAAGCTCTGTTGACGACTCCGGGCTTACATGAATCAATACGGCCGAGCGGACGTCCTGCGCATTCTGCGCATTAGTGCCAAGCAGCTCGTAGGGTGGCAGCGCGCCGGACTTGCCCCCAACTCTGACGCCTTCACGTTTCTCGATCTCATCCAGCTCCAGGCCATCCGCGACCTGCGCGCCAAGCGTGTGCGGCCGGCGGTCATTCGCCAGTCGCTGGTCGCGATGCAGAAGCAGGTTGCCGGCATGGAGAATCCGCTGATCGAAGCCAGCGCCATCGCCGTAGGCTCGCACGTCGCCTATCGTCATCAGGGGCACTCGATCGACCCCATGACCGGCCAGCTCTTCATGGAGTTCGAGCCGGTGGGCACGCTCATTCCGGCCAAGCCGGCCAGCGAAAAGGTGAAGCCGATCGCGACCTACGATACCGCGGCCGAACTTTTCTCGCGCGGCATCGCCATGGAGGAGCACCCCAGCACGCACGAGGAAGCCATTCGCAGCTACCAGCAGGTGCTGGAGATCGAGCCCACGCACGCCGCCGCGCACATCAACCTGGGCACACTCTATTACAATCGCCGCGATTTCGTTGCCGCCGAGAAGCACTACCGCCTGGCAGTGCAAGCCGACTCGCGCTACGCCCTCGCTTACTTCGACCTCGGCAATGTGCTCGACGAAACCGGCAGAGTGGAAGACGCCGCGGAGGCCTACCGCACCGCACTGCAACTGGCTCCCACCTACGCCGACGCGCACTACAACCTCGCGCTCGCCTACGAACGCCTGGGCCAGCCGCGACGCGCGCTTCTTCACTGGAAGGCCTACCTGAAGCTCGACAATAGCGGCGCGTGGGCGCGCCACGCCAAGGGCCAGGTGGGACGCATCCTCGCGACCGATCCGCTGAAGGTCGTGTATCGGCGAGAGACGTAAGCGGAAAGAAAAACGCGTCCAGTCTCGGCGACTAGTTAAGCGTACTGTCGAGCGCCTGGAGAATTCTTCTACCATCCCCTTCTTTCTGTATAGTCGACCCCCGCTACACCTTTCATGAACCAAACTCAGCTCGCATCCATCGGCAAGATGTCGAGGCGGAGCCATCATCGACCTCCCTTCAGCGCCATTTTCGTCCGCAATCGCAGCCGACATGAAGAGCCAGAAACGCATCCCACAATCAGAGCTGAAATCCAGCGAGGACATATTTGGACAAATCTGTACACAGGGCCGGCAAGACTGCCCTTCTTGCTCTTACATGCGCATTGCTCGCGGCCGCCGCGCCGCAGCCGCCGGCGTCCGACAGCAACGCCATTCTCGCGCACCTCAACCAGGCGATTAGCTGGTATCGACATCTCGCCGTCCTCGATGTAACCGCCGGGCAGCCCAGCGACAGTCTGTACCTCGAGAACGCTCGCAGCTCTGCGGCCCAGGCCTTGCAGCTCGCGTTTCAGGCGGCCACCGCCGAAGCTGCGCTGCTCGCGGCGAACAACCAGAACGGCAACGGGAGCAACGCGCAGAGCAACGATCAACAGCAAAACATCGCCAAGGCGCTGGCCAACACCGGCAACCGCATCCAGCAGACCCAATCGCAAATACAGGAGCTCGATGCGCAAATCGCCAAGGCGCGCGGCAAACAACGCGAACAGCTTATATCGCAACGCGATGCTCTTCAGGGCGAACTCGATCTGGAGAAGATGATCCAGGACGCGCTGCAGAAAGTTTCCAGCGTCAGCGCGAGCACGCAGGCGCCCGGCGGTACACTGGCCGCGCAGATCAACCAACTGAAGCAGTCCGTGCCCGAGGTCTTCGCCACCAAGAAGCAAGCTGCGGCGTCGGCCGGGCAGAGCTCGAAATCTTCGCGAACGCAAAGCAGCGGCCTCTTCGGCCTGGCATCGATCCTCTTCGGCCAGATGCGGGAGATTCGCAACATCGACCAGGTCATCTCCGAAACCTCGCGCTTGCGCAGCACCGCCGAGAAGCTCGACGCCCCCCTGCGCGACCGCATCAAGGGCCTGTTGCAGCAGGGGCAAAGCCTGGTCAACCAGCCGCCGAGCACCGACCCGAAGCAGATCGCCGCCATCCGCAGCCAGTTCGAATCGCTGACCGTGCAATTCAAGCAGGCCGCCGATGCCGCGGTCCCGCTACGGCAGGAGATCATCCTGCTCGACGACTGCAAGGGCGACCTGGTCGAGTGGCGCAACTCCACCAGCGCCGAATACGCTGCCGTGTTGCGCTCGTTGCTGACGCGTGTGATCGCCATTCTGATCGCGCTGGCATTCGTCTATCTGCTCTCATATTTGTGGCGGCGCGCGACCTATGGCTACATTCGCGACGTGCGGCGCCGTCGCCAGCTCACCCTCATTCGCCGCGTGGTTGTCGGCTTTCTGATGTTTCTGGTCATCGCCGCCGGCTTCATCACCGAGTTCAGCTCGCTGGCGACCTTCGCCGGATTCCTCACCGCCGGCATCGCGGTCGCACTCCAGACGGTGATTCTCTCCATCGCTGCCTACTTCTTTCTTATCGGGCGCTATGGCGTGCGGGTCGGCGACCGCGTCACCATCGCCGGCGTCACTGGCGATGTCATTGAGGTTGGACTGGTGCGCCTCTATGTGATGGAGATGGCAGGCACGGGAATCGACTTGTATCCCACCGGCCGCGTGGTGGTGTTCTCCAACGCCGTGATGTTCCAGGCCGCACCCTTCTTCAAGCAGCTTCCGGGCACGGCATACGCGTGGCATGAGATCGCGGTCACGCTCGCCCCCGACGCGAACCTGGCGCTGCTGGAGCGCAAGTTGATGGACGCCGTGAACTCCGTCTTCGCGCAATACCGGCACAACATCGACCATCAGCACGCGCTTGTGGAGCGCATTCTGGATACTTCGATCGCCGCGCCCGTGCCGGTGGGCAAAGTGCAGTTCTCCGACGGCGGCCCGGAGTTCGTTGTGCGCTATCCGGTCGAGATCCAACGCGCCGCCGAGACCGACGACCAAATCACGCGTAAGCTGATGGAGACGATCAACGGCGACCCGCAGCTCAAGGCCGCGGTGTCGGCCTCGCCGAAGTTGCGGGCCGCGATTAAGGCGTAAGCAACCCTTGCGATCGCTCTGTAACGGGGATTCAGGGGCGCTCCGAGGGATTAAAGGCGTATCATCCGATCGCCATGGCAATGTACTTTTTATACTGAGGGCTATGCAATTTTGCCTATCCAGCGCTGTATTGCATCGAATTATGGCACCCCCTCCCCTCCACGAAGTCCTTTATTAAGACGACTTTGGCTCTAAAGTCGTCTAACCATTGGGCTTACGCTGCGCCGTAAGCGATTTGTTTTTAACTACTTACGGTGGAGGCCGCAAAGTCGTCCAAACATTGGACTTACTGCAAAGTCGTGCAGCCAAAGGAGTTGCTCGGATGAATCGCCATGCGATTTCTCCGCCGGTCCAATTTTCAAAGAACCGACTCACGAGGCCAAAGCCATCGCGACGCCGAAGCCTGCCTCCGGCCTCTTTAGCTTAGCCAGGGCATCGCAGCGGAAGCCAGCAAGAAAGGCCACCGGACGAAACCAAAGTAACCCTGATTAATCTCGCCGCCTGCTGCGCTGAGATTACATTGCTGAGGCTGCGCACCTACAATTCCGTTACTGCTCCGCAGCCACGCAGCTGCTAACTTCCGGGCAGGAGTCGCTCCATGATGTTCCGCAGAACAGGCCTCGTTTACTTCGCTCTTCCCTTTTTCTTAGTCGTCACTCTTCGTGCTCAGGAGAAGATCGATTCAAGTCCACATACGGTCCAAATGATTTCTGTTGAGAAGGGTGTCCGCCTGGAGGTGCTTGATTGGGGAGGGAGTGGGCGGCCGGTGGTTCTGCTCACCGGTCTGGGAGACACGGCCCACGTCTTCGATGAGTTCGCTCCGAAGCTCACGGCCAGCTATCACGTCTATGGCATCACTCGCCGTGGCCGCGGCGCTTCCAGCGCGCCCGAACCCAATGCAACGAACTATACCGCCAGCAGGCTGGGAGACGATGTGCTGGCCGTCATCGACGCGCTGCATCTCAACCAACCCGTCATCGTGGGGCACTCCATTGCCGGCGAAGAGCTAAGCTACATCGGATCGCATCATCCCGAAAAGGTTGCCGGGCTCATTTACATGGAAGCCGGTTATCCTTATGCACTCTACGACCAGGCCAATGGCGGGTTGGAAGTGGATGCGATTGAATTGCGCAATCGGCTACGCCAGTTCATTGAGGGTTATGCCTTTGAGCCGGTGAAAGATTACGACGATCTGATTGCCAACCTGGAGCGGGTTGAGAAGGAGGTCAAACAGCAAGAGCAAGACACGAAGAACCTTCCTCCCACTCCGGTGAGCCCGAGGATGACTCCAGACCTCTTCGCCATCATGGAAGGCCGGGAACGTTTCACCACCATTGACGCACCTGCCCTCGTGATTTTCGCAACCGATCCCAATCCCGTGTCCGGCGATGATCCGCAATCCCGCGCCGCAGCCGCCAGGCAGGCCCTCATGGTTCGCAACAAAAAGCGGCAAGTGGCCGCCTTTGAGCGGCAAGCCCCTTCAGCCCACACGGTCCTGATCTCGCATGCGACTCACTATGTGTTCGAGTCCAATGCGGCGGATGTCCTGCGCGAAATCAACGCTTTCGTCGCCACACTGCCCCCAGCAAAGTAGTGGGTAAAACCGGAGGCAGCGCGTGTGTCGTTCGTTACGATCCGGCCGAGATGACGTCAGGCGAGTTTTTCTGTGCTTGTTTGGGGCGTTCCGAAAAGGACTCGCAACTCAATTTGGTCACGCACACCGCCACCTTGGGCACATGGTCATTGCGGATGTCACCGCAAGCGCCTCGATATTGCTAGAATCAAGGGTTTCGTAGTTCCTAAGGAAGGATTGCAATCATGCCTGAAGCTACCCTGCAACACGCCCCCGCGCCCGCTCCCCTCACCGCCCTCACCGAAGACGAACAGCTCTTTCGCGACACCGTTCGCCAGTTCGCCGACGAGAGCGTCCGCCCGCACGTTCGCGAGATGGACGAGAAGGGCGTCTTCGAGCACTCGCTCATCGACCAGTTCTTCGAGCTCGGCCTGATGGGCATCGAGGTCCCCGAGCAGTACGGCGGCGGTGCCGGCACCTTCTTCGAAGCCATCCTCGCGGTCGAAGAGCTGTCGCGCGTCGATCCCTCGGCGGGCGTCATCGTCGATGTGCAGAACACGCTGGTCAACAACGCGCTGCTGCGCTGGACCACCGAAGAGCAGAAGAAACGCTACCTGCCGCGCATGTGCAAGGACACCGTCGGCGCCTATGCGCTGAGTGAAGCCGGCTCGGGCTCCGACGCTTTCGCGCTGCAAACCCGCGCCGAGCTGAAGGGCAGCGAGTACGTCCTGAACGGCCAGAAGCTGTGGATCACCAACGGCAAGGAAGCGGGCGTTTTCATCCTGCTCGCGACCGTCGATCCGTCGGCGGGCTACAAGGGCATCACCGCGTTCATCGTCGAGAAAAACTTTCCCGGCTTCACCGTCGGCAAGAAGGAAGACAAGCTCGGCATCCGCGCCTCATCGACCTGCGAGCTGATTCTGGAAGATTGCCGCGTGCCCAAAGAGAACGTGCTGGGCGAAGTCGGCAAGGGCTACAAGATTGCCATCGAGACGCTGAACGAAGGCCGCATCGGCATCGGCGCGCAGATGGTCGGCCTGGCACGCGGCGCCTGGGAGTTCGCCGTGAAGTACGCGCAGGAGCGCAAGCAGTTCGGCAAGACGATCTCCGAGTTTCAGGGCATCCAGTTCCAGATTGCGCAGATGGCCACCGAGATCGAGGCCGCGCGCATGCTGCTCTACAACTGCGCACGCATGAAGGACGCCGGCATGAGCTTCCTGAAAGAAGCCGCGATGACCAAGCTCTACACTTCACAGGTGGCCGAGCGCGTGGCGTCACTGTGCGTCGAAATCTACGGCGGCTACGGCTTCACCAAGGATTATCCGGTGGAGAAATTCTTTCGCGACTCGAAGATCGGCAAGATCTACGAAGGCACCAGCAACATGCAGCTGCAGACGATCGCGAAGCTGGTGATCAAGTAGTGGCCGGGTGCCCCAGGTCTCGCGGGTTTCGAGACCTGGGAGGTCCGTCATCCATGAACTGGCTGGCGTGCTCTCGAATAGCAATACTGTCCCACAGCAATCGGTCATGATGACCCAGGTCTCGAAAAGCGCGAGACCTGGGTCACCCGGCAAGCCTTGATTCTGGAGCACGAATCCCAGGTCTCGAAACCCGCCAGACCTGGGGCACCCCGCAAGCCTTGATTCTGGAGTACGAATCCCAGGTCTCGAAACCCGCGAGACCTGGGGCACCCGGCGGAAAGGGATCCATTTAGAAAAGGGGACTCACCCTTGACAGCTAGCCGTACGGTTTGATATGGCTAGCCATATGAAGACGACCATCCAGATTCCGGACAGCCTATTCGAGGAGGCGCGCCGCTTAGCCGAGCGGGAGCACACCACTCTGAAGGCGCTGGTCGAACAGGGGCTTCGCCGCACCATAGCCGAGCGCAAGCAGCGCGGGGCCTTCCGTCTTCGTAAAGCCACGTTCAAGGGGAGAGGACTGCACCCCGGGGTCGCCGGGCACTCCTGGGAGCAGATTCGGGAACTGAGCTACGAAGGCCGCGGCGCGTGATCGCGGTTGACACCAATATTCTGGTATACGCCCACCGAGAGGACTCTGTCTGGCATGATGCCGCTTACGCCTGCATGACAGAGCTGGCGCAGGGCCGGGATGCATGGGCCATACCCTGGCCGTGCGTGCACGAGTTCCTTGCCATTGTGACCCACCCTCGCATCTATACCCCGCCTACACCTTTGGAAAGGGCCCTCGATCAGGTGCAGGCCTGGACCGAATCGCCAAGTCTGGTTCTGCTATGCGAGGCGGAAGATCACTGGCAGCATCTTCGGGCTCTGCTGCGCTCGGCTCGCGCCTCCGGAGCCAAGGTCCACGACGCCCGGGTGGCGGCGCTGTGTGTGGCAAACGAAATTACGGAGCTGTGGACCGCCGATCGGGACTTTTCCCACTTCCCTCGCCTTCGAACTCGCAATCCCCTGGTGCCGTAGCCGAGCGAAGCGAGTAGCGGCGCTCTTCGAACTCTCGTTAGCTGACGTACGACTTTTCGTTACTGCTCCTCCGCGCACTACTGCCCTTGAGTTCTATCCGCCAGGAAGTTGTCCTGGCACTTCTTAGCGGCCGCGAGCAACTGGGAATACTCGGGCGAGCTGCGCAACGATGCCAGCATGGGATCCTTCTGCAGCGCGACGTAGATGCAGTAGTTCCCGGCGATGGATGACTTGAGCAGCCGCAAGGCGCCGTCTTTGTCGCCGCAAAACGCCAGCTCGGCCGCGGCAAGATATCGGTTTTCCGGATCAGGATTCGTCGCCCATGCCAGCTCCCGCTCGCGCACCAGGCGGTCGAACGCTGCGGAGGGCGGCTGGTCGAGAGAAGGCCGATCGAGGCAGGCTTTGTAGAAATCGGTCCGCTCCATGTCAGGCGGCAGTTTCTGAGCGGCATCTCGCGCTTCCGCCAGTTTGCCTTCTCGTAACAAGATACCGACGCGGTTGTTACTGGCCCAGTTCGATCCCGCGTCGAGCTGGTTAAACTCCATCGCACGCTCGGGATTTCCCATCTGGCTGAAGGTGAAAGCGCAGGCGCGGAAAACATAGTTCCCTGAATCCAGAGAAATGGCCTCTTCACACGCGCGGGCCGACTCGTCGAGCAGACCGGCATAGCGAAGAACATAGCCCAGCGCAAAATGGGCCTGCGCGTTCTTCGGCTGGCGCTCGACGAAACTCTTCGCATCCTGGTAGGCCGTCACCAGCTCCCCTCGTTCGGTGCGAATGGCGATGCGTTGCGAAACCGCGAGGCTGAAGTTGGGGTCGAGGGCGATGGCGCGATCGAGCGCCCTAATTGCCTTCTGCATGGCTGCCTCGCCGCCGCCGCCGTATTGCGAGTCGAGGTAGTAGCGCCGCCCCAGATTGCCCCACGCCGGCGCATAGGCCGGATCAAGCCCAACGGCGCGCTCCAGCATGGGAATGGCTTCCTTGTTGGGCCCGGGATCGTGCGACAGCGCCAGGCTGCGCAGGTACAGATCGTAGGCTTCCTCATTATTCGGGCGAGTGCTGGTCTCCGCCGAATCCGGCGCGGCGCCCAGAGCCGGTACCAGCCCGTCGCGCACCCGGGAGGTGATTTGCGAGCGCATGGCCATCATGTCAGGCGCAGCGACGTTGAGCGAGTCGCGCCACAGCGTGCGATTGTTCTCCACATCGACAGCTTCCAGCGTGATCTCGAGCTGATTGCCCTCTTTCAGGTAATGCCCGGTGACGATGTTGGCAACCCGCATCTCGCGGCCGACCTGCCGCAGATCGAGGCCCGCGGCAGTGTACTTGCTGGTCGTGGCGAAGGGGCGAATGGACAATGAGCGCACGTAGCTGAGTGCGGTGGCGATCTCGTCGGGAAGAGCCAGTTTCAGGAAGTCAGATTCCTTGTCCGAGCCCAGATTCTGGAACGGCAAAACCGCGACGGTGATGGAATTTGCCGAGACCGAAGGCGCCGGTTGCCGCTTCGCTTGCAAGATATAAAGTGCAAGAGCTACGAGAAGCAGCGCGACGATGGCTCCAATCAGCTTGCCGTACTTGCGTGGCGTCGCAAGTGGTGCGGTACCGCTACCCGACTGCATAACCCGCTGCCGGCTCGCGCTTTCCGTCGCCGTCGGGGCCCTGCGCGAGCCGCTTTCGGTTTCCAACGGCAAGACAATTCGCCCGCTCTCGGTATCCCGCTTCAGGCGTTGCAGGTCGCTGCGCATCTCCGAGGCGTGCTGGTAGCGGAGATTGCGGTCTTTCTCCAGCGCCTTGGCGACGATGTGCTCCAGCCCGTCCGGCACTTCCTGGTTCAGCCGGACCGGACTCACCGGCGCGCGATTCACGATGGCCTCGCAGATCATCGCCGAGCTCTCGCCCTGAAAGGCGAGGACGCCTGTGGCCATCTCGTACAGTACCGCGCCGAACGAGAACAGATCGGTGCGCGCATCTACGTCGCGGGCGCGCACCTGCTCCGGCGACATGTACGCCACCGTGCCCAGCATCGCGCCGGGACTGGTCAGGTGCTCGGCATCGGAGTCGGTGACCCGGGTTGCAGACTCGCTTCCTGCGGCAAGCGGGCTGCCCACCTTGGCGAGTCCGAAGTCGAGAATCTTGGCGTGTCCGCGGCGGGTGACAAAGATGTTGGCCGGCTTGATGTCGCGGTGGACGATGCCTTCGGCGTGGGCCGCATCGAGCGCATCGGCAATTTCCGCCCCCAACTCCAGCACCAGGTCAGTGTCCAGCGGCCGGCCGGCGATGCGGTGCTTCAACGTCATTCCATCCAGGAACTCCATCGCGATGAAGGCGCGGCCATCTTCTTCCCCAATGTCGTAAATGGTGCAGATATTGGGATGATTGAGGGCCGAAGCGGCGCGGGCCTCGCGGCGGAAGCGCTCCAGCGCCTGCGGGTCGCGGGCCACGTTATCGGGCAGGAACTTGAGGGCAACGAATCGGCCCAGGCGTGTGTCCTCAGCCTTGTAGACAACTCCCATGCCGCCGCCGCCAAGCTTGGCGACGATGCGGTAGTGCGAAATAGTCTCGTCAATCATGAGGCTGGGGGGTGGAACGCCTGATGATAGGGCGGTTACGTCAGGCCGTCAATTATCGTTGGCTGGTCACGACGCGCCGAGCAGTGCAACCTGTTCTGCTTTCGCCGCGCTTCGGAGTTCCGCATCGAGCGTGGCAAGGGCCAAGCCCCGCCGCTTGGCCAATTCAAGGTATGCCGCATCGTAGACCGTCAAGCGGTGCTGTTCGGCCAGACGAAGGGTCGCGCCCCAGGCATGTGCCTCCGTGTCTTGATCGATACTTATCGGAAGCAGCGCCAAATCGGCTAGGGTCGCATCTCTAAATGCCATGTCGTGGCGGCCGCGTCGCACCCCCATTTCAAGGATGTTGGCCACCTCCAGCCGCCAAAGACACGGGACCCAGGCTCCAGTGCTGGTTACGAGCTGTAAGACGCGATCGACTTCCGGGCCTGTTTGCTCTACGTAGACCCACGCTAAGGTCACCGAGCTATCGAGGACCAAGCTCATGGACGGCCCGCATCACGCTCGCGTTTGAGCCTCTTCCAGTCGAAGCGGCGAGTCTTCAGTTGGCCGGCCCGGGTACGTATGCGGCCGGCCGCAGCGCGAGCCTGCTCACGATTGAGCCGGCCTTCGTTGGGCACCAGACGCGCCACCGGCCGCCCGTGTCGCGTGATCACCACCTCTTCGCCCTGTTCGACCCGGTCGAGCAGAGTTCCTAGCGTGTTCTTGGCCTCAAACGCTCCCACTTCGATCACGGACTCCCTCCTATCTAGCTTAATCTAGCTTACGCCAGATTGAGCAGTCAAACCTCCGGCTCTGCCGTCGCATGCAACGAACTCCGAGAAGAGAAGCGATTGCTTTCAGTTTCGCGGTATTACTATGGTGTCGAATGATGTCTTTTTCTGATCGCAACGAGACATCAGCCTGCTATCCTGTGCGCTAGCTGCCACTCCCGCCTGTTGTAGGACTCAATCCAGGAGTAACACCATGCGTCAGAGATCGCAGACCGCTCTGCTGCTCGCCTCCTTTTGCTTATTCACCACGCTCGCATTCGCGCAGAACAACCCCTGCTCTAATATCGGCCTGGGACCGGAGGGCAGTCTCAACGGCTTCGTTCCCTTCCTGCCGAGCAGCCTTTGGAACACCAACATCGCCAGCGCGCCGGTCGATCCCAACTCGAACGCGATCATCAACTTCATCGGGTCGAGCACGCCGCTGCACCCGGATTTCGGCTCCGGACTGTATAACGGCCAGTCCATCGGCATCCCCTACTACGTGGTACCCAGCGCGCAGCCGCTGGTGTTCGTCAACTACAACCTCTACGGCGACGAGAGCGATCCCGGCCCCATGCCGATCCCGTTCGACGCGCAGATCGAGGGCTATCCCAACCCCGGCAACGGCGACCGCCACGTGCTGATCCTCGACAAAGGCAACTGCTGGCTCTATGAACTCTATGGCACTTACCGGCTGAATCCCGCGCTATGGATTGGCGGCTCGGGCGCGGTGTGGGACCTGGAGGAGAACGAGCAGCGGCCCTATACCTGGACGTCGGCCGACGCCGCGGGCCTGCCCATTTTCCCGGGGCTGGTGCGCTACGACGAGGTCGCCGCCGGCGCGATCAACCACGCCATTCGTGTGACGCTGCAACACAGCCTTGAAGCGTTTACCCCGCCGGCATCGCATTGGGCGGCGAACTCCAGCAACCAATACGCGGCGCCCATGGGCATGCGACTGCGGCTGAAGGCCAGCTTCAATATCTCCGGCTTCTCGCCGCAAAACCAGGTAATCCTGACTGCGCTGAAGCAGTACGGCGCGATCATGGCCGACAACGGTTCGTCGATGTTCATCACCGGCACGCCCGACAGCCGATGGAATAACGATGACCTTGGCAACCTGCGCCAGGTGACCGCGTCAGACTTCGAGGTGCTTCAGATTTCGCCGCTGTACACGCCGCAGAACGTTCCCATGGGGCCGAACCCAACCATCAACAGCTTCACTGCAACCCAGTCGAGCGGCCCCGGCCAGCCGGTCACGCTGAGCTGGAACGTGAGCAACGCCCAGTATTACATCGTGTCGCTCGCGGTGGGAGCTACACGCGCCACCAGCGCCGTTGTGTACCCCAGAACGACGACGACGTACACGCTATACGCCACCAACCAGTACGGTCGCACTACCGCACAGGTGATGGTGCCGGTGCCGTGAGTGCAATGAGCTTAAGGTAGAGCGGCGCTTCAGCGCCGCGTCCAGGCGCCTGCAAGATTAGGGACTGAGGTGGTCATCTTCGATGACCACCTCAGTCCATGCCTTTTACCGGTCCGGTGACGCCAGCCTGAAGGCTGGCTCTACCAACCCCCGCCCCGGATTCTCCACAGCACGTCTTGACGCCAGCCCGAAGGCTGGCTCTACCGACCCCGCCGCCCCGGATTCTCCCCAGCGTCTCTTGACGCCAGTCTGAAGGCTGGCTCTACCACCCCGGCCTTCCAACGCCCCGCCCCCGCCTTGCATCCAACTCTGCTCAGAGGAAGCTCTCAACCGCCGCGAGGCGAAGACTGTTCTATGAGACTGGCTATGATTCGAAACATCTTCGGCAGCGCGCTTGTCGCGCTTATCCTGACCATCACCTTGACGGCGCAGCAGGATACCTCGGGCGCCGTGCCGAACGCCGCTCAGGCCTCGCAACCGGCGGCTGCATCGAACCGGCCGGGCAACGTGCCTTCGACCGCGCCGCCTGCGGCCCGGAAAACGGCCCCCACGCCCGATGCCAACTCGAACGGAAGCAACGCGAGTTCCGGGGTGAGCACATCGCTTTACTCCACCAACGCCGACGACAATCCTTACGACCCGATCCTCGAGCCGCCGCCGCTGCCCAAGGGCAAGGCGACGCTGATTGGCGGCATCGCCACCAGTGTTGACCACGTACGCAATCGCATCACCATCCAGCCCTTCGGCCATGGGCAGAAGGTGAAGGTGGTGGTCGACGAGCGCTCGCACATCTATCGCAATGGCGCGCCCACGACGATCCTGGGTGTGCGCAAGGGCGACCGCATTTATGTCGACACCCTGCTCGATCGCGCCGACAACAAGATCCTGGCCAAGAATGTGCGCGTGGTGACGGACACGGGGCTGGCGGAAGTGCGTGGGCAGGTCGTCGCCACCAACCCCGGACGCGGCACGGTGACGGTACGCGATCTGCTATCGGCCAAGCCGGTAACGTTTTCGGTGAGCAGCGGGACCAGCTACAACTCGACCAAGGGCGAAGCCAGCGCGAGCGACGTGCAGCCAGGCTCGCTGATCGACGTGGAGTTTTCGCCGCGGCGCGGCGTTCAGGACATGGCGCGCATGATCACGGTAGTGGCCAAGCCCGGCGACGACTACATCTTTTCCGGAGTGGTGACCAACCTCGACATGCGCACCGATTCCCTGTTCGTGGACAACAAGAGCGACGATCAGAGTTACGAACTGCACTTCACGCCGGCCGATGTGGCCGACCTCCAGCAACTGAAGGTCGGCTCCGAGGTGACTGCGCGCGCCGTCTTCGACGGCAAGCAGTACAAGGCCAGCAACATCAGGATCGACAACTCAGCCGCGACACCGGGCGAGCAGTCGAAGGCGCAGTAGCGCCGACCTCAATGCAGTAGCCCGTACTCCGCGACCTCGTTCTCCCCACCCACGAAGACATGCCCGTCAGCAATGGTAGGCACCGTGAACTTCACCGCAATTCCGGCGCTGTCGCGCGAGGGATTCTGCGCCGAGTTGTACAGCTCGCTCGCAAGATTATTGGCATTGTAGGCATGCAGGATAGCCGCCGCCCCATGAGTGTCGGTCTCGATGATCCAGACGATCCCGTTGCTGGTCCCATTGGATGACACGGCCGGGGTCGGCCCCGGGTAGCCAAGCGCCTCCGAGCTTTCCGACGTCGGCCCGGCGGAAAGAAGCTGGGTCTGGGGGTTGAAAGCAAATGCCTTCAGGTGATCATTCGAGCCGCCGAAATAGGCGTTATTGTTCCAGAATGCCGGCCCGCCCCAAACTCCGCCGATGATGAACGGCAGCGTCTGCACAATCTGGTCGTCGTTGCCGGCGTGGAAGTGCCCCATGTTGTCGCGATTCACCAGGTCGATGGTGCCTTCCTTGCCGACCTGCACCAGCAGGTGCGGATAGGTTGTGCCCGGCTGATCGGGCAGCAGCGTCACGCCCCCGGAGGCGACATCGGTATCGTTGAAGTCCAAGGTGAGCTGGTCCCAGGGAGTGAAGTAGTCGGCGAGCGCCAGACCCGAGTTCGACCAGGTGAGGCGCAGGATGCTGTCGCCGTAGTCCGACTGATCGTCGTAGCTGCCGTTGCCGGTGGGAACGTAAATCGATCCGGCTGAGTCGGCTGCAGGCCCGGAGCCGGCTGCCCAGAAACCTCCCTCGCTGCCATTCGGCGTGTCCACGAAGATCCCATTCGGCAGCAGCGCGATTTCATCGTACGCGATCATCCATCCGTGATAGGCGCCGAGGTCGCAGTGCGATGCCCAAGATCCGATCAAGTGACCATTCGACAGCAGCAAGGCAGCGCGCTGGCCTTCTACCAGCGGGTCGAACGTCAGAAAACCGCCCTGTGACCCCTGTCCGGTGCCCGGCACCTGTCCCGCGATGCGACGCGGCGGATTGCGCAACTGGCCGGTCCTGATATCCAACGCGTATAACGTCTGAAAGAACTGCGTGGTGTGCGTGACCAGGTTATGTTCCTTCGTCTTGGCCACCAGAAACATCTCGTTGTTGGGGACATCGATCACCGGGGTACCGGTGATGCCGATTTCCGGAACCAGGTCGCCGCAACCCACATCGCTGCTGGAGACGGGGGTGACCTGGATAAGCGGCCCGATCGTGATTAGCAGGTTCTTCACCCAGAGCTGCTGGCCGCTATTCGCGTCGAACGCGTACACCTGATCGTGTTCCGTCGCCACATATACCACGTTGTGCCGCGTTCCGTTGATGTTCACGTTGGGCACATACAGCGGCTGGGCGTAAACATATCCGACGACGTTGAACACTGCCAGCCGGCCGAACTGCGTCGAATTGACGTTGCTGGTGGTCAACATCGTCTCGTGCGTGTTTGAGCCCGAGCGGTAATTATCATTCTGATAGGTGGTAACTGCCACCTGCGCATACCCAAGCCCACTGAGGGAGAGTAGAACCGTGGCCGCAAAACAGACGAGTAATCTCTTCATAAAGCCTATGGCTCCTTTGTTTGGCCAGAATGTCAGGGTTTCGTTTCGAGGTGAGTAGGATTATCTTACAGGTTCCGGCTGCTCACAATAGTCTTTGCTCAAGCATTTGTCGTTCTGAGCAGGATTTGGGCATCGCAACACGTTTTGACTACTCGAACGTCCTCCCCGTTCCTCAGGAGAAGAGCATGCCCGATTCCGGCCGAGCAACATTCGCAACATGATTGAGGTTTCATCCTGGGCGCAGCGAAGCCACCCCAGCGCGAGCATCACAGCACGCGGAAGTACGGACTCCCGTAATGCTGGTACGCGGCCCAGCCCAGCACTCCCGAAAACTTTGCCTTCACCGCACCGCGGGCCGCCTTCATGGCTTCATTCATGTATGCGGGATGGCCGTCTTTCTTCCCCAGCAGGCTGGAGTAGAACTCGGCCGCAAACAGCGCGGCGGCATCGTCCTGCACCGGCCACGCCGTGCACACAAAATTCTTCACGCCGCGTCCGAAGAACGCCTCCGCAAAGCTGGGCGCCAGTTCCGGCGTGCGCAGATCAGGACGCGACGGCGTCACCCCTGACTCGCACGCGTTGGAGAAAACGAAAGGCGGCACGCGGTCCACTCGCGTCAGCTCATTGGCCGTAAGCCTCTGCTCGTTGCTGAACAGCCAGCCTGACTTGGTTGGGTCCTTCTTGTCGAACACGCAGTGTCCGGAGTAGTGCAGGATGTCGTACGACTGCGTCATCAGCCGCTTGAACACCTCGATACACGTGGCCTTCATGGGACCGATGAGTTGCTCCAGCTGGATGGTCACTTTCGGCCCATCCTGGGGCAGATAGTTCCGCATTTCCTCGAAGGCCTTGACCACTCCGGCGGCCTCAGCGGCTGCGCCCGGCAGCGGGTTCTCATAACAGGTGTCGCCAATGACCAGCACTCGCAGGATGCGCCGCAAGGGCGGCGGTGGCTCCGGGATGCCTTCGAAGTTGTTGCGCAGTTGCCGGGTGATGCCGGGCGACAGCCCGAGGAAACAGTCGCCCACCGACGCTCCTGCCGAATCAGGCGCCACCATCAACTCCCAGTGCATCTGCGCGGCGTTGCTGTCGCAAGCCAGCACGATCGGTGCGCCGCTCGACGAGAGCTTGGATTGCAGATCGGCCGGGATGAGGTACTTGAAAAGAAACGAACCCCAGCCCCGCGCGCCGTCCTCGTCGCCCTGCACCGCCAGCGAATCGTTGGCCTCCTTCACCAGATCGAGATTGAGCTTGATGGCCCGCTCCGGCCAGGACGCATCGTAGCTCATCGCGCTGAAGCGATAGAAATCGTCCTGCAGCTCGATGGCCAGGCGAGTGGCGACGTGCTTCCGCTTTCGCTCCCGGTGCGGGTCGACCGGCGTGGCCGCATCGACTTGTGGGATCGGCTCCTGCGGGCTGACTACAATGTTCACTCCAAAGCCCGCAACCAGTTGCTGGAGTTGCAACGCCAGCTGCCGCACCTTCTCGGCCCTGTCCGCGCGCTTCTCCACCAACGTCAGTTCTTCCAGGTGCGCTACGCCGGGCCGATTGGCGATAGCGAACGCCGCCCCGTGCAACCACGCGCGCAACGCAGTCTCTTCGTCCAGGTTGCCGGAACCGGAGCCGATGAGCACGCTGGCCAGATGCTTCTTGCCCAGCAGAGAGAGTGACCAGAACATCTCGCGCGCCAGCACCGTCAATTCCGCTTCTCCGAAGCGGCCCACGGGCCCCATGCCGGCAATCACGACCAGCCGGTTGGGATCGCGCGGATCGGGCAGGAAGAACGGCCGCCCCAGTTCCCCGCGCAGCAGGCCGCGTTGCGTGAACTGCGCAATCAGTCCCGAGGCGTCGCGGACGTCCTCATCCACCGCGACACCGCTCGGCACGGGGGGAAGCACGCCCGCGGAGATTGCCCGGTCGAGCGCCAGTTCGGCGAACACAGGCATCACGCCCAGATAATGGCCGACAGAGATGGCATCGATCTTGGGGCCCGTTCCCCCGCTCTCGGACGCACCGGCATCTTCGATTCCGCAATGGCAGATGTTCACGCGCAGCGTCGGAGGTTGCGCGGTCGTAGATGAAGTGGTAGCACCGCCGCTCGCCGGCGCGGCGAATCCCGCGCCCGCGGAGCCCGCACTGCCGGCCCCTGTTCCCGGACCCGCTGAACCGGCTGCGGCCGCACTCGCCAGCGGCCCTGTTTGGCCTCCAAATGCAAGATCGGCGAGCTGCCCTTCTTCCGGAAGCACAATCTGATCGACGCCACGCGTCGCGCCCAGGCGCGTGACCAGCAGCTGCGCCTGCGCGACTGCCTGGTCGTCCTCGGCCTGGCGTTTCCGCCGCAACGCATCCACATCGTCCACACCGCGCGTGACCGGCGGCGTAGTCGGCAGCGACGTAGCCTGACCCTGAAGGATTGCCTGCACTGCCGGTATGACGAGCTGATGATCCGGCAGCGCGCTGTGCTCGGCCACAACGTAATAGGTGGGCACGTCGTCCAGCAGTCCGAGCGAGTGCGGCACAGTGCCGTCGCCCAGCGACGTCATGTGATAACCGTCCGCGCCCCCCAGCTTGCTCCAATCGGAGACGCCGTCCGCGGTCGGCTGATTGCTACCCGCGATGTACACCAGTCGCTCTTTATTCAGCACCGTGAAAACTTCTTCCTGGAAACGCTTGGCATCGTCGAAGCGCGTGGTCGGAGGATTCAGCGCGCCATAGCTCGCGGGATTGAAGACGCGCTGCGGGTCGGTTGTCTCTTTCAGCAGCTCGGCGCGCGGCAGCATCTGATAAGTCCCGAAAAACAGCCTGGCGAATTGCAACAGTTGTGCAAGGTTGTGCCGGACGTCAATGGCGGCGATGACGCGGATCAGGCGGTACATGCCGGTGTAGAGCTGCGTGATGGCGAGCGATCCATGGTTGGGCGTGCCCATCATGATGAGCTTGCCCATCGCGGCCCACACGTCCGGGTGCCGCTGCGTCATGCAGCGCGAGACCAGTCCGCCCATCGAGTGCGCCACCAGATGCACGCCATCGGCGCTGCCAAAGCGCCGCAGGATCGCGTCCTTCAGCGCGTCGGCGGAACTGCGAATGTCCAGCCGCCAGTCGAATGGAAACGAGAGCACGTCCCAATCCTGGAGCAGCGTCTGCTCCATCTCGCCGTAGTATCGGCGCAGCAGGCCGGTGGCGCTGGACGGGTTCAGCGGCTGGCCCGCGTCGGTCACCTGCAATTCGCTGAAGTCGCCGCGAAAGATACGAAACGGACTGAACCATACTTTCTCGGTGCCCACCGTGATCTCGCTGCCCAGGATGCCGGCCAGCAGCACCAGCTTGCCCTGCTTCTTCACCACGCCGCGCGTCACCTGCTGATTGGCCAGCCGCCGCAGGCGCTCGAACTTGTCTGCGCCGAAGTGCACTTGTAAGGCGCGCTGCTGCTCCAGGTCGGCCGTGCGCAGGATTTCGCCGAAGTGTTCTGGCGTCGCCGATTCCACTTCCGCGATGAATTTTCGTTCGTCGATCACAGCGCTCCTCCTGGGAAAACGTTCCTGAGCCATCTAATGCTCGTGCTTGGCGTGCGAATGAAGGTGCGGGTGCGAGTGCGTGATGCCGCCGTGCGAATGTCGGTGCGCGTGCACCAGGTTCGCCCGCAATAGCAGTTCATAATTGCCGAGGACCTCCGCCGCGCTGCCGCTCGCCGCAACACGTCCCTCTTCCAGCACAACAACGCGCTCGGCAATATCTTCCACGATTTCCAACTGGTGCGTTGCCGCGATTACCGTCTTGGCCGTGCCTTTCCACTCCTGGATGAGGTCGATCATCTGGCTCTGGCTGAGCGGATCGAGCGTCGCGGTGGGCTCGTCGAGCAGCAGCACGTCAGGGTCGAGCACGATCACCGACGCCAACGCCACCCGCTTCTTCTCGCCGCCAGATAGGCGATGCGGCGGCCGATCGCGAAGCTGCGCAATGCGCATCAGCTCCAGCGTCTGGTCCACTCGTGCAATCACCCGTTCCTTCGGCCATTGCAGTTGCAGGGGGGCGAAAGCCACCTCATCCCACACTGTGGGATTGAAGAGCTGAACATCGGGATTCTGGAACACCAGCCCCACACGGCGGCGAAACGGGAGCGCGAAACGGTCGTCCTGGAGACGAAGGGGCGTCAGCGGTGTACCGTCAAAACTGATGCTGCCCTGTGCCGGCGAATACAGCCCGTCCAGCAGCCGCAGCAGCGTCGACTTACCGGAGCCATTGGCGCCCAGCAGCGCCAGGCGCTCTCCCGCAGCGATTTCCAGCGAAAGCCCGCGCAATGCCGGGATTCCGTCGTAGTTGAAGCAAACGTCGCGCAGCTCGAAAAGCGCCGCCACGCCGCTCACCTGCCTTTCCAGACAGCCAGCGCGGCGGCCAGCCAGAACAGCGGCAGCGCGGCGTAGTCCCACATTGTCAGATGGAACTCGGAGAGCACCCGGACATCGCCGCGAAAACCGCGCGACTGCATCGCCTGGTACACTTCGTCACTCAGGGCAACGCTCTTGCTCAGCAGCACGCCGGCGGTGCGCGCTGCCATCCGCCGCCGCTCCGGTCCAGGCAGCACGCCCACCGTGCGGCTGCGGCGCGACTCGAACATCTGTGTCGCGGTCTCCACCAGCAGGAAGACGTAGCGATAGGTCATCGCCAGCATCGCGACAGCCTCCTTCGGCAGCAGTAGCGCGCGCAACGCCTTCAACACATGAGGCCACGGGGTGCACAGCACCAGAACAGTCGTGAACGTCACCGCCGCTTCCACCCGAAGCACCAGCAGGCCAGCAGCGCGCAGCCCCTGCTGCGTGATCTGCCAACCGCCTACCTGTGCGACCGGATTGCCCGCAGTGATAAAGATCGCCGGTAACGCGATGACCCCGGTAAACGCCAGCACCACCAGCCACACGCGTTTCGCCAGCATCAGCAGGTCCACCCTCGAAAGCAGCGCCAGCGCCGTCGCCAGCGCGAACAGCGCAGCGACCGCGGACAACCTGCGGCACAGCGTCACGGCGATTACTAACGACAACAGGCCCACCACCCGCACCCGGGGATCGAGCGCCTGCACCAGCCCCCGCCGGCGCGCCGTTTCTTCCGAGAGCATGGCCCGCGTGATCGCGCGCGCGAAACCAGTCGCACTGGATTCCAAAAACCTGCGGCTCATGCGGGTGAACCTCGCCGGCGATGCCGCTCGACGATGCTTTGCGCGACCAGCGACCCACACAGCAACACGCCTACGCCGAACATCGCCGACAGCAGATACCCAAAGCTGCGGCTGTGCACGAAACCCGGTGCATAGGCGGGGAACGGCGCCGTCCAAAGTGTCGAGAGCCGCCGCAATCCGGAAGGCACGCTCGCGCCCGGCGACGCCGCCGGCGGCACGGCCGCCGCATGCGCCAACTCTGACGGCGACCACTCGCCCCACGCCGTTCCCGCGGCCAGAATCCCCAATGGCGTGAGCAGCAGAAGCACCGTGACCGCAATCCACAGCCGCCGCAGCGATCTTACCGGCGCGCTCGTCACCGCAGCTACTCCCACAATGCCAGATGTCCCACGCAGTAAGGCTTGGTCGGAGAGCTGCAAATAAGCGACGATGCCGGCAGAAATAACCGCCTCGGCCATCCCCGCGAACGTAAGGTGCCCGATCATCATCGCCGGAATCGCGACGCCCAGCCTGTATGGCGCGTATAGCGGCGTGCCGCCGGCATCGTGAAACAATGCCGGCTGGATCCCGAATTCAATGGCCGCGCACAACGCCGCAGCATTCACCGCCAGATAACCGGCAATTCCCGCGGCCACCACCCTGCGCCTCGAGCCCAGCGCCGCCCGCATCGCAATCATCCGATACGACGCGTATGCCACCAGCGAGCCCACGATCGCCATGTTGAAGCAGTTCGCGCCCAGCGTGCTGATACCGCCATCGCCGAAGAACAGCGCCTGAATGGCAATCGCAATCGACAGCGCAAGAATGGCGCCCGAGGGCCCCAACACAATTGCCGCGATGGTCACTCCCAGCGCGTGACCCGTGGTGCCGCCGGGCAGCGGCAAGTTGAACATCATCACCACGAAGGAAAAAGCCGCGAACACCGAGATCAGCGGAATGACCCGCGTCAGCAGCGCCCGCTTCAGTCGCCGCAGCGCGGCATACCACCCGGTCGCTGCGCCCGCGTACATTACGGCGCAAGTGGAGGGGCTTAGATATCCGTCGGGAATATGCATTTCGAACGCGGCGGCGTACGCGCGAGTATCATCCTAACTCATGTGCGAATTGGCTTCGGACGCAAGCGGCGGTTCCGGTTGTTGGTATCATGCAATTCGGAGTAAGCCTGTGAAGCGCGTAACCGTAACGATTCCGGATGACCTTGCCAAAGCCGTTGAACGCTTCATGCGCGATCAGGAAAATCCCCCCCGCACTTGCGACGGTTATGCAATCTGCCCTGCGAGAATATCTGGCGATGGAAGGACATCCGCAGCCGGGCGGCCCGTTGCGCATTACGCCAGCCAAGCGTGGCAGCGGCCTGCACGATGTCAGCGTGGATCACGATCGCTATTTGACCGAGCGATGATCTGGCGCTCCTCCGAAATGCAGATGGACGGCAGGACGCCCGTCCCGCCCTGCGGGACGGTTCAGTTCAGCCCAGTACGAAGTCCTGGGTAGGCTTGCATAAGAGCTCCGAGTCCCGGCAGGGACGGCACAACCCCGCGTGTCGTAGATCACCGACCTCAAACACCACCTTGGTTACCGTGACGATATGTCGCACACCCACGCCTCCGTCCTGGTGCATTGCGTATTCAGCACCAAGCAGCGCATAAACATGATTCCCGATCCTGACGCGCTCTGGCGCTATCTCGCGGTGGTCGCCCGCGACCACGACGTCCGACTGCTCGCCGCCGGCGGTACCGCGAACCATGCGCACCTGTTGCTTCCGGTCCCGCCCGCCGTTCCGCTGGCCAAAGTGATGAAGGAGCTGAAGGGGAGCAGTTCGCGCTGGCTGCACGAGCACGGGCACAGGTTCATCTGGCAGGAGGGATACGGCGCCTTCACCGTGGGCAAATCGCAGAGGCAGACGGTGATCGATTACATTGCCAATCAGGCCGAGCACCACAAGAAATGGAACTTCGAGCAGGAGTTCATGACGCTGCTGCGTAAATCAGGGGTGGAGTACGATCCGCGATTTGTGTTGGGGTAGAGTCGACCGCGAGATTTATTTCGCGGCCTTCGGAGACATCGTTTTGTGCGCTCGCGAAGCGATTGGAATTGACGTGGCACCTTACCCAAAGTTGTCCTCACCTGTTACCCAATACATTGTCCTGGACGTTCGCGGAAACCGTTGGACCGGCGAGGCGCCCATCCCGCAGTGCGGGACGAAAATCCCTACCGGTTCGATCCTCTCCGCAAACGGCCGCCCAATATTTATCACGGCCCCTTGACCATTTGATGAGCAAGAGGGCGTCCCTACCGGGACAAGAAAAATTGTTCTGGGGCATCCCACCCAGGACTTCGTCCTGGGCTAAACTGAGTCGTCCCGCATGGCGGGACGAAAGTATTCAGCGGGCCCTATCGCTGTCGTTCTGCTGAACGCTACCCTGGCTTGTCCTTCTACGCCGGCGCTGCCGCTAGCCTCGACTCCTCATTGAATCGCACCGACACCAGCTTCGACACGCCCGGCTCCTGCATGGTCACGCCATACAGCACCGGGGCCATGGTCATTGTCTTCTTGCTGTGGGTGATGAGGATGAACTGGGTTTGCGCGCTCATCTCGCGCACCAGCTCGGTGAAGCGACCGACGTTGGTTTCGTCGAGTGGCGCGTCCACTTCGTCGAGGATGCAAAACGGGCTGGGCTGATACTGAAAGATGCCGACCAGCAGCGCCAGCGCGGTCAGCGCTTTTTCGCCGCCGGAGAGCAGCAACACGTTTTGCAGCTTCTTGCCCGGCGGCGAGGCGACAACGTCGATGCCGCTTTCCGCCGAGTTCTCCAGGTCGGTGAGCCGCATGAAGCCCTGGCCACCGCCGAAGAGCTTGCTGAAGGTGCGCCCGAAGTTTTCGTTGATGATGTTGAACGCCTCTTCGAACTTCTGCCGCGAGACGGTGTCGATCTCCTTGATGGTGTTCTGCGTGTTCTCGATGGATTGCAGCAAGTCCTGGCGTTGCGTCTCCAGGAACTCGTGCCGCTGCGCCGTCTCCTTGTACTCCTCCAGCGCCATCATGTTCACCGGGCCCATGTTATCGAGGCGCGTGCGCATCTCGCGATAGACATTGTCCTCGGTGGCAAGCGTCTCACCGGTGAGCCTCGGCAGCGTCTCGTCGGCCATCAGCTCGTCGCGCTGCTGGCTGAGTTCCTGTATGCAGGTCTCGGCCATGTGCTGGACGTCGGACTGCACGCGGGCCTGCGCGGCAGATAGGTCGCCGCGGCGATCGCGCGCGGCATCGAGCGCCTCCCGCGCGGTCTTCAGCTCGACTTCAAGCTCGGCCACGCGTGCGCGTACGGCTTGCAACTCCTCCTGCAATTCGCGGTCGTGCTGCTGTGCGGCTTCGCGCTCGGCGGTCCATGTCACTACCTGCTCGGCCAGACGAATGTTCTCGGCTTCGCGCTGCTGCTTCTCGGCGATCGCTGCCTCAAGCTGTGCCTGCAACTTGCCAAGGTGCGCCGAAACCTCCGCCAACATGGCCTCGATGCGCTGGACGGCGAGCATTGCGCCACGACGCCGCTCTTCGAGAGTGGCGAGATTGGCGCGGCCCTCGGAGGCAAGCTGGACGGCCTCATCGCGCGCCTGCCGCAGCGACTCCAGGCTGGTTTGCGCAGCCTGCGCTTCAGCTTCCAGCACACGCTGACGTTCTTCGTGCTGGCTCAACTCGCCGCGCTGCGCCGTGATGAAACCCTCGCGCTCGCTGCGTTCCTCGCCGACGCGGCGCAGCTCGCTCTCGTAAGTCGCAAGGCGCTCGCGCAGCCGCGCCATCTCGCCCTCGAGCTGGCGCAGCGTGTGCTCGGAAGTCATGGCCTGGCGCTCGGCCTCGCGCTTGTCGTCTTCCAGCCGCTGCAACAAGCCGGTGAGTTCGCCGATCTCGCGTCCGAGGCGCGCGATCCCGATCTCCTTCTCGCCCATGGCGCGCTCCAGTTCGCCCATCTGGAGCAGCACGTCGCGCAGCTCGCGCTTCATCGAGAGCGGGCCCTGGCTGCGCTGCTTGCCGCCGGTGACGGTGACGTTGTGGAAACACTCGCCCGACTGCGAGAGGAAGAACGCGTCGGGATTCTCCAGCGCGAGCGAGCGCCCGACCTCAGGATCGGGCACGATGTAGCCGTTGCCCAGCTTGGGCAGGATAACCTCAAGCGATTTGCCGAAGCCGTTGAGCACGCGAATGCAGTGCTTGAGCGGCACGATACCGTCGCCGGGCGTGCCTGGCTGGACGCACTCCTCGGCGTGGAAGGAGAACTTGGCCTGCGAGTCTTCGGGATGCACCAGGAACGTCGCGCGGCCATCGACATCGGTGCGCAGCAGGCGCAGGCCTTCGTCGGCCGCATCCCACGATTTCACAACGATGAAGTTCAGCTCGTCGCGCAGGAAGTCATCGACCACGTGCTCGTAGCGGTCTTCGACTTCCAAAAAGTCGGCGAGGACGCCAGCGGGAGCGCGTCCACCTTGCAGCGCGCCGGAGCTGAAGAGCCTGCGCACAGATTCCGTCGCGTAGCCATGCTCGGTGATGGCGCCTTCGAGCGAGCTGCGCTTGCCCATCAGGGTGGCATATTCGCCGCGCATGGAATCGAGCTGGCGCTTGTGCTCACTCTCGGCGCCGCGCTTGCTTTCAAGCTGCGCGCGGGCGTCGGCGATTTGCGCGTGCAGGGCGCCGACGCGTTGCGACGCGCTCTCGAATTCCAGGCCAAGCTGGCCGCGGCGTCCACCGAAGGTCTCCAGTTGCTGGTTAGCGGCGGAAGTTTCCTCGTGCAGCCGCTGTGCTTCGCGGTCGAGCGCGGCGATGCGTTCTTCCGCTTGCGCCAGCCGGTTCCGCACCGCCGAGGCGGCGGAAACCGCTTCCAGGATCGCGCTGCGGCGCTGCTCCTGCTGGCGCTCAACCTCGGCCAACGAGGCGGTCGCCTGCGCGGCTTCGTCCTGGCGCGCCTGCAATTCGTTTTGCGCAGCGGCAAATTCGGCGCTGGCAGATTCGAGCGTCGCACGATCGGCATCCAGCTCGCGCTGCAAGCGCGCGCATTGCTCTTCCGTGTTGGCGATTTCGGCCTGCGCGCCGGCGGAGCGGGCATCGAGCTCGGCGCAGCGCTCTTCGTTGGTGCGGCGGCGGGCAGCGGCACGATCGAGATCGAGTGCCAGCGAGTTCAGCCTGTCGCGGTTCTCCTTGCCTTCAGCTTCGATGCCGTAGCCGCGCTGCGTTCGCTCACCGTGCTCGGCCTGCATCTGCTGCACGGCATCGCCGCGCTGCTGGATTTCCTCGGCGAGCTGGCGCAGTTCTTCGTCGAGCGCCGCCGCTTCCGCATCGAGCTGCGCAAACTTGCTGGCCAGCACGACGCGCAGCTTGGCGCGCATCTCGTCGCGCAGCTTCGCGTAGCGTTCGGCCTTCGACGCCTGGCGCTTCAGCGAGTTCATCTGGCGCGTGACTTCGTCGAAGATGTCGTTGATGCGCGCGAGGTTGAGCTTGGCGTCCTCGAGGCGCGCCTCAGCCAGCCGCTTGCGCGCTTTGTACTTGGTGATGCCGGCGGCCTCTTCGATGATGGCGCGGCGGTCGGTGGGCTTGCTGCTGAGGATCTGGCCGATGCGCCCCTGCTCGATGATGGCGTAGGACTCGGGCCCGAGGCCCGTGCCCATGAAGATGTCCTGAATGTCGCGCAGGCGGCAGAGCTTGCCGTTCAGCAGATACTCGCTTTCGCCGGAGCGGAAGAGACGGCGCGTGATCTGGATTTCGCCGGCCTTGAAGGTGCGCTTGAATTTGCGGCGGCGGATCTTGAGGACGACGTTTGGGAGCGGCTGTGTCGCGGCTTCGGCGGATGGCTCGGCTTCCGCGGCAGTCTCTTCATCGTTCTGACCCGGGCGCACCTCTTCGGAGTAGCGCTCGACGTCCGCAGCACTGGCGGCCCGCACAGCCGATTCGTCCCAATCGTCATTGGCGAGGTCATCCTGAATGTCGATCTCGGGCTCGGAGACGTCGCCATAGATCTCGGGATCAACCAGCGTGAGGGAGACTTCGGCCATGCCGGTGGGCTTGCGCTCGCGCGTGCCGGCGAAGATGACGTCCTGCATGTGCAGGCCGCGCAGCAGTCGCGCCGACTGCTCGCCCAGCACCCAGGAGATGGCGTCCGAGATATTGGATTTGCCGCAGCCGTTGGGGCCGACGATGGCCGCGATGCCTTCGCCCTGGAAGCGGAGGTCGGTGCGGTCACAGAAGGACTTGAAGCCGAGAATTTGCAGCTTTTTCAGTTTTAGCAATGCGTACTCCTGAGGCAGCGGAGAATCGCCGGTTGCCACCTAACCCGATGCCGGACCCACAGCGAAGGACGTGGCAGCCATGCTCTGGCATCCAAAGCAAGTCAACTCTACGTCTGAATTTTGTTGGATTCAATACCCTAAATACAAGATTTAGGGGCATAGCTGTGGAAACCACAGCATATTGCACCGGCTATGCAGCAACTGCGCACTTTCGTGTTTGTAGGCTGATTTTGGAAAGAGCGCGGCGTCGGCAGGAAAAGCACCAGAACAAGGGCAAGTCTAGAAGCCGGGCCGCGCGGATTCAAGGACGAAAAAGGCGGAGGAACCTGCCGAGTTATCCCGCCGCTCCCAGGCATTTGGGAACTGTCCGCACCAGGGTTGCATTCAGCAGGATCGATAGCAGCGACACGGCCAGCGTAGCGAAGTAGAAGTCATCGCCCACGAGCGCGTTGGCGTGCGCGACCTGTACAAGGATGAACGAGAATTCGCCGATCTGCGTGAGCCCGGTGCCGACCAGCATCGCGGTGCCCAGCCGATAACCGAACAGGCGCGTCACACCCGTCCACACCGCGAACTTGCCGACGATCACCAGCAGCAGGAGGATGAGCAGCAGCCCCGGTCGGGCCAGCACCGCGCGAGGATTCATCAGGACGCCGACGGTTACGAAGAACAGCGCGACAAAGGCATCGCGCAGCGGCAGCATCTGGTCGAGCGCGCGATGCGCATAGTCCGAGGCGCTCACGATGAGCCCGGCGGCAAACGCGCCCAGCGCCAGCGATAACCCGACGGCTTCGGTTAGCGCCGCAGTGCCCAGGCAAACCGCCAGGATCACCAACAGAAAGAGCTCTTTGTTTTCGGCGCGCGCCACCCACGCCAGCCCGCGGGGCACCAGATACACGGCGAGAAATCCAATGGGCACGAGAATGAGCGCGGCCTTGCCCAGCCCGATGGCCACGCCGAGCCGTGCTCGGCCTGCAGTTGGCCGCTGTCGATGAGCAGGCGCGACAGCACCATCGTACTGGCGACGGAAACGATCATGCCCATCACCATGCCGCAAGTCGCGCCCCAGCCCGCCAGCCGGCCGATGCCCGCGCCGATTGCCGACAGCAGCACCACGCCCAGCGGCGCGCCCACGAGCGACACCCACTTCACTTCCAGCAGTTCCTCGATGGAGAATTCCAGACCGATGGAGAACATCAGGAAGACGACGCCGACCTCGGCGACGATCTGGAAGGTGTGCGCCTCGCGCACGGCGGGGCCGGGGTGAACGGGCTCAGTGCGATGCCGGCGACTACGTAGCCCAGAATCAGCGGCTGCCGCAGCCGCCACGCCAGCGCTCCGCCGAGAATGGCGGCGATGAAGACGTACGAGAGTTCCTTGAAGATGGCGGAGCGTTCGGCCATCTGGGCAGTTTACCCTCGGCGACGGGATAAACGGTCGAGCGTGCCCACGACAAAAAGCCCCACCCAAGCAAATGAAGCTTGAATGGGGCACCCCCCGGTTGAAAACTGGAAACTCGAAACTCGAAACTGGTCTTACGGCAGCGATGGCTCCCACGAGTAGCCTTCTTCGCCGTGCTGCGTGAGGTCGAGGCCGCGCACCTCCTCTTCCGGCGAGACGCGCAATCCCAGCACGAAATCGGCGACCAGCAGAATCAGGTACGTGCCCACTGCGGAGAGCACGACCGCTATTCCGACGCCCACGGCCTGGTTGGCAAGCTGATGGAAGTTGCCTTCGATCATTCCCGACGGCAGCGTGCGGCCCTGCGCATCTTTGAAGATTGGGTTGATCACGCTGCTGGCGAAGACGCCGGTCAGCAGCGCGCCGATGGTGCCGCCCACGCCGTGTACGCCGAAGGCGTCAAGCGAGTCGTCGTATCCCAGCCGCGCCTTTACGACGGCGCACATCATGTAGCAGGCGACGCCGGCGATCAGTCCGATGATCATCGCAGACATCGGCCCGACAAATCCCGATGCGGGAGTGATGGCAACCAGCCCGGCGACGCTGCCGGAAATTGCCCCGAGCACGCTCGGCTTGCCGTTCCGGATCCACTCCGCCCCCGCCCAGCCGATGGCTGCCGTTGCTGCCGCGAAGTGCGTTGCGACGAACGCGCTGGTGGCGAGCGAGCCCGCATTCAGCGCGCTGCCCGCGTTAAATCCGAACCAGCCTACCCAGAGCAGACACGCTCCGATCAAGCTTAGTACCACGCTGTGGGGCGGCATCTCCTCTTCTGCGAATCCCACGCGGCGCCCCAGGAAGAGCGCGCACACCAGCGCTGACACGCCGGAGGTGATATGCACCACCGTGCCGCCGGCGAAATCGAGCGTGGGGAAGCGGCCGCCGAGGCTGGCATTCAGCAGGCCGCCTTTGCCCCAAACCATGTGCGCCATCGGCGCGTAGACCAGCAGCGACCACATCCCCATGAACAGCAGCATGGCGCTGAACCTCATGCGCTCGGCAAAGGCGCCGCAGATGAGCGCGGGCGTGATGATGGCGAACATGAGCTGGTAGATCATGAACGTCTGCTGCGGAATGGTGGCGGCGTAGTCGGCGTCGGGCGCTGCGCCGACGTTGTGCATGAACGCGTGCTCGATGCCACCAATGAAGCTGGTGCCCGAGGCGAAGCACAGGCTGTAGCCGATGATGGCCCACAGCACGGTGATGAGCGCCATCATGGCGAAGGCCTGCATCATGGTCGCCAACACGTTTTTCTTGCGCACCAAGCCGCCATAGAAGAGCGCGAGGCCGGGCCCGGTCATCAACAGCACCAGCGCCGAGCACACCAGCATCCAGGCGTTGTCGGCCGAGCCCTTGGCTTCGGCCACCTGCTGTTGCAACTGCGCGATGCGGTCGGGCTGGGCGGCCGCAGTTTGGGCAGCAAGCGAGGCGGTCAGGACCAACAGCAAGAAAAAGGGCGAGAGCTTTCGAGCTAAGCGCATGCACAACTCCATTGGCGATCGAATAGGTTGCACTGCCGTATAGTCGATTGTTGCCCGGTGAGGCTGTGGAAGAGAAATTCGAATTATTTATGGCGCGGATTAGTTTCGGTTATCGCGTGCGGTCGTGTGGAAGGGGGAAACGAATAACATGGTTGCTATCGCGAGGAGGGCTTCAGCCCGACGAGCGACCTGCGGTTCCCCGGCAGCGGAAGGATGCGGTTCTCGCGGAGAGGGCATAGGCATTGTTTCCCTCTCGGGCGAACAGCAGGTCCCTCACTTCGTTCGCGATGACAACGTTTTGGCTCGGCCGTTCTTAGTGGGACCCGCAAGGCAACGAAGCCTGTGCCGACCCTCATCACCTATGGACAGACGGAGTATTATTTTCGTAGGGGTGAGCGAGTGTTCCGAGTCATCACCGTAGAACGCGAATACGGCGCCGGCGGCAGCCTGGTGGCCGCCGAACTGGCCCGCCGCAAGGGCTGGGAGTTGCTCGACCAGCAACTGACCTGCGCCATCGCCAAGGCCGCCGACGTGGACGAGCACGCTGTGGCCCGTCGCGAAGAAAAATGCGATCCCCTGCTGCACCGGCTGGCCAAGGTGTTCTGGCGCGGAAGCTATGAGCGCTCGCTGCCCATCTCCGACGACAAGATCTTCGACGCCGACGAACTGGTCTCCGTTGCGCACAAGGTAATTGAAAAGAAAGCCGAAGAGGGGAATTGCGTGATCGTGGGCCGCGGCGCTCCTTACATTCTGCGCGCGCGGCCTGACGCCTTCCACGTCTTCATCTATGGTTCGCGCGAGAAGAAGATCCGCCGCCTTGTCTGCCTTAAGATGACCGAGAAGGATGCGACGGAGATGGTGGACACCATCGATCGTGAGCGCGCCGCCTTCGTGCGCAAGTACTTCAATGCCGAGTGGCCCTGCCGCCGGCTCTATCATCTTATGGTGAACTCCGATCACGGCGTCCAGCATGCAACGAACGTCATCCTGAACACCATGGATTCGCTGGAGCGGCAAGGCCGGATGGAGCCTCCAGGACAGGGCGTGCAGCTCGAGCCCGTACGGCAGGTCAGTGGGTAGCGACCAGGGGTTGGGGATTAGAGATTAGGCATAGTATTTGCGGGAAAAGGCAAACGCAGCCCTTCACGTGCTGATCCAAGTTCATCGCTAGTCCTTCGGTTTCCATCTGCTTGATATCCAGGGGTCCGGCGATGGGCCTGCCACTGGTCCCCAGCCCCTAGGCCCTAACCCCAAACGGCGATCCACTCCCTTATCACACTCGCCCTGTGACGCCTGTGCTTGCGCGCTTTTCCCGCCTGACTAGACTGAGGCCAAATCATTGTTCTTCCAACCGGCGGGCCGCGCCCGCAGACTCAGGAGGCGGTTATGCCCCTCAGCAAAGTCAAGGCGTTTCTCGACACCTACGGCATCAAGTACGTCGTCATCTCGCACTCCAAGGCCTACACCGCCCAGGGGATCGCCGCGATCGCGCACATCTCCGGCAAGGAGCTGGCCAAAACTGTCATCCTGAAGCTGGACGGCGCGCTGGCGATGGCGGTGCTCCCGGCGTCCTATCAGGTCGACCTCGATTCCCTGCGCCGCCTGACCGGCGTGCGCGAGGCGGAGTTGGCCACCGAGAGCGAGTTCAAGCGGCACTTCCCGGATTGCGAAACCGGCGCCATGCCGCCCTTTGGGAACCTGTATGGCATTCCGGTTTATGTAGACGAGAGCCTCACCGAAGACCACGAAATCGCCTTCAACGCCGGCTCGCATTACGAGCTGATCAAGATGGCGTATCGGGATTTCGAGCGCCTGGTGAAGCCCGAGGTGATGGAGTTCTCGACCGCGCAGATGGCGCACGCCGTCCTCTGAGCGACGTAGTCGGATCGATTTTGCAGACGCGGTCTGTGGTCGGCAGCCGATAGTCGATCTGCCGCCGGCGCGTGCCGGCAGGATCGCCGTACGTGGGCGAGGGCCGCGTCTGCACCCATCCTCGCGCCTCACGTCGGTCGCACCCTGGCTGACCTGTCTCCTCGAGGACGGCTTCGCCGCAGAATAGCCCAGGTAACTCCCTTGCGTCTTTCGCCAGAGCTTCGCTTGACCGCAGTGGTCATGCCACGTTCACTGGAAAATGGATGTGTCTCCGCAGGCTGGCCAGCCGCCATCACCCGGAGCGCGCGTCTGCATTCACCGACAAGATAACGGAAGCAGATGAGCGTCAAGGTCCGCATCGCCGAACGCTGGATCTATCGCATGCGTCGCGTGCTCGCCACGCTGTGCCTCGCGGCGCTGGCGGCGTTCCTCGGTTACAAGGTGGTGGTCGGGGCCAACGGGATGAGAGTGTGGGAGAGCAAGCGCGCCGAGGTAAGGCAACTGCAAGGGGACATCGAGCGCATGCAGCACGAACAGCAGGAGTTGCAACGCCGCGTGGAGGGACTGCAGCGCGGCGATCCCGCCATGATCGAGAAGGAAGCGCGCGAACAGCTCGGCTACGTCAAGCCCGGCGAAGTCGTGCTGTTTGAGCAGCGAGCGAGGCCAGATCCCAAAACGCCGGCCCTGGCCGATAACCTCGATCAGAAATAATCCACGCAGGAAAAAGGCCTACCCGGCGACGGCAATTCAGAAATGGCATTATTGCTGCCCCGGCATCGGGTGCTGCTGCTCGCTCGCGCTTGGCACCAGTTGCAGATAGATTCGCTTCGGCAGGTCGGTATTCCAGTGGTGACTGACCTTCGCGTAGCCAACCAGGCTGAAGAAGATCACGGCGATTCCCGCCGCCATGCTCCAGGCGGGGATAGAGTGGCGCTTGCGCAAGCCTGCCGGCATGGTCATCGTCAAAGCGTCTTTAGCGGGACACACGGCCACACACTCCAGGCAGCCCGTGCACTCAGCCGAACGAATCTGGATGAGCTTGTCGACTGGCAGCGCCGCCGGGCACGCCTTAGCGCACTTGGCGCAGTCGATACAACTGCTTAAGTTGCGCGTGATTCTGGTTGGACTAATCAGCGAGACCAATCCCAGAAACGCTCCGTAGGGACACAGATAACGGCACCAGAAGTTCTGAATGAAGATGGACGCAACCGCGATTCCGAGGATGACCAACGCTGTCGTGCTGCCAAGGTAACGGAAGAAGTTCAGCATCCGCACGTCGACAATGACTGCATAGGAACTTCCCAGGAATTCGGCGATGGCGGCCGCCGACATGCTCGCCACCGCATAAACAAAGAAGCTCAGCACGAGGTACTTCAGTGAACGTAACGCGATGTCTGCCCAGCGCGGTAATTGGAAATTTCGCCGGAAGATTGCGCGGCCCAGTTTCCATAGGTATTCAGAAACTGTTCCCACCGGACACAACCAACTGCAAAATGCCTTCCGGAAGACCAACGACGTCAACAGGAAGGCACTGAACAGAAAAAATCCCGCAGCATGAACGCGCGGGATGTCGCCGGTGATGAAGAAGTACTTCAGCTGCATCAGCCCTTCGATGGGCAGCCAGCCCTCCACTCCGGCCGGACGCGAGACTTCCAGGGTTTGCCCGCCGCTTTCGGCCCAACGTACCCAGCAATAGAATTGAACTCCGATCCACAGGTTCAGCAACACCAGGAAAAGCTGAGCGCCCAGTCGCAGGGGCTGCGAGTACTCGCGATCAGTCCGGCGAACCAGCTTCTTACGAATCCGCGTAGACGTCGATCCGGCCTCGACAGAAAACGCCGTGCCCCGTTTACAGGTTTCAATTTCATCCCAAGCCGAAACTGTCGATCGCGAAGCCCTCTGCGCTACTGCCGGCACGATTGCGTCCTCCCATTTGCAGGCTACGAGGCGAGCAAGTAGGCGCCTATGACTTAGGTCACAAACAACAACTCGTACAGGCGAGCTGTTCCGCGCCGACTTCGGACCTTCTCCACAAAGAAAAACGCTGCCGAGGCGGATTGACCCCAGCAGCATATTTAGCGAGGAGATCGGCTGAGTTAATCGCTCACGCTCACCGCTTCCTCCACCGCCCGATGAGAATATTCTCCTTCCTCAAGCGTGGCGGTGTGGTCGAAGGAGTGTCCGGTTACGAGTCCCAGGACGAACCAGCCGAGCACCAACGCTCCGAAGGCGAAGAGTGTGTCGCCGAACATCCGCATCCAGCGCAGATGGGTCACCATGGGAGTTTGCATGAACTCCGACGAGCGGGCATACCATGTGCCGTACTCGACGGAAGCCCAGGCCTGCATCAGTCCGATAGGCAGCATGCTCATTACAATCATCGCCACCAGGCCGAGGTTAATCGACCAGAACGCGATGGCCAGCGGACGGTCTTTCCACTTCAGCCCCGGACGCAGCGCACGCAGGCAGAACAGCATCAGGCCCAGACCCAGCATTCCGTACACCCCGAACAGAGCTGCATGGCCGTGCACTGGAGTCAGGTTCAGCCCCTGCACATAGTAGAGAGCGATGGGTGGGTTGATCATGAAGCCGAACAGTCCCGCGCCGACGAAGTTCCAGAAGGCCACGGCCACGAAAAAGTAAATCGGCCACTTGTAGGCGCTGATCCAGGGGCTGTCGGCGGTACCGCGCGAGAGACGAATGTTTTCCCAGGCCTCAAAGCCGATCAGCACCAACGGAACCACTTCCAGCGCACTGAAGACCGCACCCAAAGCAAGCACGGAGTTGGGAGCACCGGTGAAGTACAGGTGATGGAAGGTCCCAATAATGCCGCCCGAGAGATAGATAACCGTCGAAAATAATACCGACTTGGTGGCCGTCCTGATCGACAACAGTTTCAAGCGGGTCAGCAGAAAAGCGATGACCACCGTAGCGAACACTTCGAAGAAGCCTTCCACCCACAGGTGCACCACCCACCAACGCCAATACTCTGCCTGGATGAGCGGGCTGCGCTGGCCGTACATTAGTCCGGCAGCGTAGAACAGCGGAATCGCAATACTGGAGATCAGAAACAGCATCAGGAGCGAATGGTTTTCATCCCGCCGCGCCAGTGCTGGCCTCATACCTCGCCACATGAGCCACAACCAGAAGGTGAGTCCCACGAATAGAAGGATCTGCCACAGGCGGCCCAGATCGATGTATTCGTATCCTTGCGATCCCAGCCAAAACCACATATTTCCCAATTTCTGCTGAATGCCCAGCCATTCGCCGGCCAGCGATCCCACAACCACGGCAACCACCGCGACGAACAGGGCATTGACGCCGAGGCGCTGTCCCCTGGGCTCGGCGCCGCTTACCGCAGGCACGATGTACAAGCCGGTAGCCAGCCACGATGTGGCGATCCAGAAGATACCAATCTGTAGATGCCAGGTGCGAGCTATCGAGTACGGGAGCCACTTGGCCAATGGAATTCCGTAGAAGCCATTGCCTTCGACGCCGTAGTGGGCGACGATCGCGCCCAGCGCTACCTGAACCACCCACAGTGCGGCGACCACGAAGAAGTACTTGACGGTGGCCTTCTGCGAGGGCGTGGGATGCAAGCCAAGCAACGGATCGCGACGCGGTACGATCCCGGCGGAGGGCTCATGGTCTTGCGAAGCGAAGTACCAGACCATACCGCCGATACCCGCCAGCAGCAGGACAAAGCTGATGACGCTCCACACCATAGTGCCGCCGGTTGGCCGATTACCAATGAGTTCCTCATGCGGCCAATTTTGCGTATAGCTCACCTCCTGACCGGGGCGATCGGTACTTGCCGCCCAGGCCGTCCACCAGAAGAACGTAGCCATCTGGCGTTGTTTGGTTGCGTCGGTCAACGCCCCAGGGGGAATGGCATACGCGTTGCGCCCATTGCCGTAGATGTCGGCGTAATAGGCGGCCAACTGGTCGAAAGCTGCGACGCGATCGTTGTCCAGCACAAGGGTATCGGTGGCCGCGTCGTACGTATTGTGTCGCGTGACTTCTGTAAGCCGGCCCTGTAAGGCGGCGCGTTGTTCGGCCGGCATGGCCGCGAAGTCCGCAAACCCCTGCTGTTTGGCCCAGCGATCGAGGACGATAATCGACTGCCGATGAAGATAATCGGCGCTCCAATCGGGAGCAACGTAGGCGCCGTGACCCCAGATAGTTCCGATCTCCTGGCCGCCGGTCGATTGCCATACGTTCTGACCGTTGCGGATGGTCTCGCCGGTAAATAGTGTGCGGCCGTCGGCGGTAACGACTTTGCCGGGGATGGGTGGACCGTTGCTGATCGCTTTGTATCCGACGCTTCCCAACACGGTGAATGAAATCACCATGACCAACCCAAATGCGATCCATAATTTCTTGTATTGCATGAAGAATCCGCCTCCGAAAACTGGGTAAGTTGTTCCGTTGAGCACTGTGAGCTAACGTTGGGCTTCCATGGCAAGGGCGCGCGGGAAAAGAACGTTGTTTTCCAGGTGGATGTGCTGGTGCAGGTCGGCTTCAAAGTCTTGTAGCGCCTGGTACAGCGTGCGATAGCTTATGCACGCGTCTTCGGGTAGCTTGTAGTCGCTGGTGATAGCCCGCAAGGCGCGCAGCGCATCGCCCGCGCCGTCGTGCTCGGCCAGCATCATCCGGATCGGATTGGCGACGGTGCCAAAGCAGGAAGGCGGCGCCGCCTCGCTCGCCAGCGTACTTTCCTCCATCCGCTTCAAATAAGGGAAGAGGACCTGCTCTTCCTTCATCAAGTGGACATGCAGCTCTTCCGCCAATGCAGAGAAGACCTGCTGCACTTGCAACAGCTCGGGATGGTTCAAGCCGTGAACACTGACAACCTTGGCGGCAAGAGCCTCGATGCGCGGACACTCCTGGCGAACGAAGACGTGATGCGTGTTCTTGATGTGGTCAATCAGGTCGGCAAGCATCTCGCCTTGCCAGTTCCTGGCGTCGGGGGCGTGAGTGGCGGACAGGCTGCTCTGCAAACGAGCCAGCGCTTCGTCAATCGGCAGGCTGATAGCGGCACACGCCTCGCCCAGAGTGCGGCTCCCCCCGCAGCAATAATCGATTCCAAGCTTTTCGAATTCACGAGTTGTGCTGGGCATCTCGGCAGCGATCTCGCCAACGGTTTTGGTCGCAGCTAGCGTCATCTTCCTTCTCCTTCCGCGAGTAGCGGCGTCTTGCGCTCGTTCCCGCCTTCGAACGCAGACTATCGGTCATCCGATAAGAGAACTATGACTTCTGTCACGGTGAGTGGAAATTGGCGGGGTTGCGGAAACTTCACGCGGACCGAGACTGACCTCGAGTTGATCGAGCATGACAGTCTTGAGGTCAACTGATATCGTCCCCACCCCTCTTCATGCGTGCCGGACATTGGCGAACGTTACGCGCGGATTGCCTGGACTTCTTCGCCAACCCGAAATTCCTGGTTAGTTCCCCAAAAAAGACGTGTAGGAAGTAATCGACCTCCGCGTGCGCCTGTAAATTCATGAATAACGACCCCGGCGGTGTCCACAGTCCTACCAACTCCAGGACAGGCCCAACCCAACTACGCGCTGCCGTTGCTGTGCATTGTCGAGGTGCTGGCGGCCGTAGCGAAAGGTCAAGCTCAGGTTCCTGTCAGGCAGAGTCACACTGCTTTCCACTCCGGCACCGCTGACCGGAGCGCCGGCCAACGTATCCGCGATTGCGGTGTTCGCAAAGGGCGCGTAGGACAGCAGCCGCTGCCGATAGATGCCGGTGGCCAGCTCCAGCCAGCCGAACCGGCTGGGCACCAGGCGCCCCAGCTCCCACTCTGCCGTGAGCGCCTGGGTGCGGGGATTGCCGACCGCGCTCGCCTCGCGCTGTTCGCCGTCAAGCTCCAGATTGGTGGTCATGCGCGTGAACGTCCCGCTATGGTCGAGATAGGCCGCGAAGACGCCGGTCAATGCACTGTCCCACTCGGCCGGGCTGATCTGATTTCGGCCAGGGCTGTAGAAGCTGGTCGGGGCGGCGAAAGCGTATTGCACATACGTCCTGTTCCATGAACGGTCTAATTGCAGCAGCGGCACCGCATCGGCGTGAGCGTTCTCGTCAGCGGCGGAATGCGGCTTGTATCCCGGCCGCTGAAAGGGATCGGGCTTGACCGGCTGCGGCATTGCGCCGGGCATGAATGCGTCGAGCTTGCCGGCGGGCGATACCTGCTGTGCGCCGGCCAAAGCAGGCGACAGCAACGCCGCAGCAGCGAAGAGCGAGATCGTCATCAGGACCGTTGTGCTGCGAAGCATACGCTGCGAGCTCCCGAACTCGCGTTGCCGGTATGGAGAAGCGGGCAGGATGAAGGTTGTTCCACCCTGCCCGGAGATCGAAGTGCTTCCGGCCTGGTTGGGCCGGGAATGCTACTTCTGCTTGCCATTGGTCGCATGCGACGCGATTGCAGCGCTGCCGGTCGAGCGCCGTGCCGCACTGGGCGGCACCCGCTTGGAGCTGCTCACGGCCGTCGCTGAAGTGCTGTGGCCGCTTACTGCCGCGCCCTTGCTGCCTGCGAACGCACCCGGAGCGAAGGCGCTCAGCGCCAGGGCCCCGACGAAAGCCAACGTCATCAGTTTGCTGTTCATACTGTCTGCCTCTCTTTCGAAGTTAATCCGCGTTGAGTGGAACTCGTCGCGTGATGGCGAGAGTGTGCGGCAACTTGCTCCGGCGAACAATGCGCGGCGGATAATTCGCAGGTGAATTTTGGATTGCGAGAAGGAACTGCGAAGCGGGCGGCGGCCCGCGTTTCAGCGGTTGCTGCCCTGTCTTGATCTAATGGGATACCGAGGAATGGGCAGCAGGGAGCGCAAATAGCGCTCCCTTAGACCCGAACGTGATCGCAGTGCACCGCCAGCCAGTGTCGTTGAAACCTGCAATTGCCAGTTATGGGGCCGGTGGCAAGGGGGCCAGCGGCAGCCGGACAGCGGGATCGCCCAAGATGACGTAATTGCGCGCGTCCCTGCAAGCCGTCCACACTGCCGCGTCACGCGCACTGAGCTTTGGCGGCGCTTTCGGGAGCCCGCGTGCAAGCGGACGCCCCTGCACTGTCGCCACCATCGCGAGGGCCGGCTTGTCCTTCGCCAGTTGCTCACTCAGCTCGGAATAGCGTTCGGCAAACACTTGCATCGCGTGACCGACCCTGCCGCCGTTCATGATCGCAGTAACCGTGTCTTCAATGGTCTCAATGTCCTGGCGTTCGGTATTAAAGGTGAAGCTCCAGGCGCGGTCCACGTGCCCGACTGTGGCCAGCGCGCCACCTCGCAGAAGGCGCTGCGGCAGATAAGCGACAAACGGCTTGGGCGCCCACTTGTCCTTAGGAGGAGGCGCCCCATCTCCAGTCAGAGTGGCGTCAACAGGCAGGAAATCGTCGAATTTGGGAGTGCCGGCCCCAAAGCACGCGAAGTGGAAAGTGATCATAGGCGAAAGCCGCACGCTGTCAGCAATGTCCTCGCCGGAGAAATAGAAATCAGCAGGATTGTACGAGGACGTGCCTATCTTGCTGCGGTCTAAGCCCTGGCAGACCAGGCAGCCTTGCAGCTTCAACTGCGATCCATTCCCGGAGGGAGTAGCGCCTCCGTGGCTGGCAGTGAAAACCAGGGCGGCCGGATCAGCCGAATCGGTGCCGCACAACACTTGGCCCAGCCGCGCCTTGGTGGCGGCGGCGCCGGTAATGGCGTTCACCTTCCACGCCGGATGTTTCGCTCTCAGCATTCTGGCCAGTGGGATGGCCAGATATGTGCGACTTCCTTTCGTATCCGGGTCCATGGCAGGCGCAAACACGACTGCACGGCGCGGCACCGTGGAGGCCCCGGTTTCGGCAGCCTTCTCGGCAGCCACCACCGCGCGGGCATAGTTCTGGTATTCCTTCCGAGTCTTGAAATAAATGCGGCCTACAGCACGCTTCACGTCAAGGTCGAACTGGCAGTCGTAGCTGATGGCCACCGGATCGGCCACGATGAGCAAATAGTAGGGCACCTGGTCAGGATCGACCTGACCGGGTGTAACGCCGTTACGACAGAGGAACTGGTCCGCTGTTTCGCCTTTTCGCCAGGTGTACTTTTTGTAACGGCTTCCCGCCTGGCCCTTGCGCCGGTTCAGCAGCGGGCGCAGCGCGGCAACGATCTCCGGCTTGGTATTCGGAGCGAAAATAACGCCCCAGCCTGCCTCTTCCAGCTTCTCGGCCTTCTCGGCCTCGAACGCGGGTCCGGCCGCAGGTGCCGGCATCGCTGGCATGACACCGGCTACGCCCTCTGGCGCGCGGGCCTCCGGGGTCTGAGGCGCTTGCGCCTGCTGGATCTGCTTTTGCACGAAGGCGGCAAAGGCTTCCACTGGGATCGGCGGGGTCACATATTTGCCGGTGGTAATGTCTAAGCCATTGAAGTAAACCATGTCCTTCTTGCTCATATCTGCCTCCTGCTGGGTTGCGTGACACGACTTCCCGAGAGTGGCGTCTCTCCATGAGTAAAGCAATTAGCAAACGTCGGAGGCCGGCACACACATCGGCATGACCTCCGCGTTGCAGTTGTCTGTGTGGCTTGCTTGCAATTGGTTCGGAGCGGCTACCCTCCTCATGGACCGGGGACGACGTCTATAGGGAACGGATTGCCGCACTTGGGGCATTTGATATGGTGCCGGCTTTTGGTCAACTTTTTCTTGCCGGTTAAGCGGATTGTTATCTGCTTAGTACGCTTTTTCGCTGCTGTTTTCTTAGTAGCCTTTTTCGCTGCTGTGGTCATCGTTGCTTACCTCCAGTTGCAGATTTGCTTACTAACTGCTGAAAGCGAGGATCACGGGAAAAGTCCGCCAGATCAGGCTCGCGCTCCAGGTCGCGCAGAACCTCCGGGGTTGCATGGGTGAGGGAGTCAAGGGCCTGCTGGCGAAGGCCCAGGGCTTCGTAGGTGAGCACGGCAAGGCGGACAACCGTCGAATCGACGGGAGCGGCGTGCCGCGCCTGCGCCATGTCATCCTGCGCCCGGGAGTGCTGGCCCAGGCGCGCAAAGAAGTAGCCGGCGAAGGCGCGGGCGAAGGCGTTCTGCGGGTTTTGTTGCAACTGGGCCTCAGCCATACTCAGGCCGTGCTGATAGGCATCGCGCGCCGCGCTCCGACGCTGCAAACGGCGGTCGGCGTCGCCCAGGTTGAACCAGATGATGTACTCGCCCGGCTTCAGGGCCGCGGCGCGCTCGTAGTACGGCACCGCCTCGGCATCGCGGCCCTCCTCCGAGAGCAAGGAGCCCATGTTCTGCAACAGGTCGGGGTGCTCGTGCAATTGCAGGGCTTTGCGCTTGGCCCGCTCCGCCCCGGCATAATCGCCGAGATTTTGCAGGACGGCGCCCAGGTTCGACCAGGCGCGATAGGACCCGGGTGCCAGCTCAGTTGCCTTGCGCCACTGTTCAGCCGCAGCGGAATAGTCTCCCCGGTAATAGTAGAAACTTCCAAAATAGCTGTAGGTCTCAAAGAAGGCAGGATCCAGCGCAATGGCCCGGCGATACTCGGCAATTGCCTTGTCGGGCATGTCAAGCTGGGCATAGGTCCCGGCAGCCCGCCGCGCCGCCATGATATTGGAAGGCGCGACGCTGCGCACGCGCAGATACTCTTCGAGGGCCTTCTCCAACTTGCCAGTAGCTTGGTACAACCTGCCCGCAGCCAGGTGTACGCTAACGGAGTCGGGGTTGAGGTTCTGGGCGTTCTGCAGATACTGCTGCGCGCTTTCCAGGTAGGTCGCGTCTTTCGTTTCGTCAAAGCGCTGGGCTTCGGCTTGCACCAGCGCCGTTAAAGGCAGGGTCGAGCGCGGATCAAGGCGGGCAGCCTCCTGAAACAGGCGTATCGCCTCCTCGGTGTGCTGGAGGTTCTGGAACAGATCGAGTCCGCGATCGTAAGCGCCAGTCGCCGCGGGCGACAGCGCCTCCTCTGCGGGTCCACCCTGCAATCCCAAGCCGCTGGAAACCTCGCCTGCCAGTGCGCCCGGCAACACGCCGACGGTGTCCGGCGTGTAGCGGAAGGAGAAGTCGCGCACGTGCGTTTGCGTTTCCAAATCGACCACGGAGCCCTGCACGACGGTATCGTTGCCCTGCCTGGTGGCGCTGGTTGCCAGCGCATGCGTTGCGTGCAGCGTTTTCCGCGCCTGTTCCGGAGTTTCCACTCCCAGATCCTTGGCGTCGGCCGGCGGAATAACGACCACCGAACGCGTACCGCTGCGCAGGTTGGAGAGGCGGCGAGAGACGTCCTGCAAGGCGCCGCCTGAGAGGATCGCGCCTGAATCAGCGCCCGAGGGTGGCAGCACCACCAGCCGCACGCTGGGTGGCCAGATCAAGTCCCTGACCCACAGCCGCAACGGACGGATCAGCCCAATCGCGGCGGCCAGCACAAGAACCACAACCACGGCCGTGGCGAACGGCCACTTGGGGATTCGTTCGTGGCGCAGCTCGATGAGGACCTCGCCGACATCCTGCGTGCGCTCGGCGGGATCGACTTCCAGGCAGCCCATGATCACGCGGTCCCAGCGTGAATCGAGTCCGCGGGTCCAAGCGCTGGGCGGCAACGGCGGCCGGATTTGTTCTGGTTGCTCCCACTCTTGCCGAGTCACATGGATCAGGGAGACGGGCTCGTCGGATGCAGCCGTGACGGATTCCCCTGCCAAAGTCACCGTCTTCTGGCTGCGGAGCTTGGCGTCATCCTCGCGCTGGTATGGCTTTCGCCCTGCGACCATCTCATACAGGATCACGCCCAGGGCGTAGATATCGGTGAGCTTCGAAGCTGGCTCTCCGCGCCACAGCTCCGGCGCCATGTACGCCGGCGTCCCGGCAGTTTCTCCCGCCGACGAGCTGGGGCCGGCGAGTCCGAAATCGGTAACCACTGCGCGCCGGCTGCCATCTTCGTTCCGGCAGAGCATGACGTTGCCGCTCTTCAGGTCGCGATGAATGATGCCGCTCTGGTGCGCCTCGATCAGCCCGGCGCAAAGCTGGCAGGCAATATCGAGGGCCTCGTCGTGGTTGAGCTTGCCCGTCTCCTTCAAATGTACGGACAAGGTCTCGCCTTCGAGGAACTCCATGGTGAGGAAATCAATCTCTCCCCACTCCGTCTTCGCGGTATGAATTTCGTTGTCGCGGCAGATATTGTGGTGGCTGACTCTCAGCGCCGATCGGAGTTCCGGCGAAAGCAGCCGCTGGAATCCCGGTTTAGCTGCTTTAATCGCGACCCGTTGTTGCAGCCGGCGGTCGAAGGCCTCGTAGACCATGCCCATGCCGCCTTCGCCGATTTCGCGCAGGATTTCGAATCGATCGTTGACGACCTCGCCGGACGCGAAGGGACTGACGAGCCGCGTGAATTCCAGCCAGGGCGCGTTCAGGAAAGATGCGTTGTTCGCCTCCCAGTCCAGGGCATCGTTGACCGCGCACACCAGTGCGTCATCGCCGTTGCACGCCTGCTGGATGAAGAGTTCGCGCTCTTCCGGAGGCCGCTGCAAAGCATCGGCGACAACATCCATCACCCGCTCGTCGCATTCGACGCTGCTTGCCATGCTCCCTGCTGATTCAGACGGTCTAACAACCAGCGTTTGGCTCGGAACCAGTCCCTCTGCACAGTCCGCAAAGGCATACCCAGTGCATCGGCAGCTTCTTCGTCCGTGAGGCCGAGGAAGTACTTCAGCTCGACGATGGCCCGTCGTTGGGGCGATTCCTCTTCCATCTCGTCCAGCAGGGCGTCCAGCGTGATGGAGAACTCCAGCGGCGTGGAATGGGAGAGGATTCGCTCGGGTATGCCCTCAATCGGGAGGAACAGGACACTATGTTGGGAGCGTGCCTGATCGATAAGATAACGGCGCATGATGCGGGCAGCCAGCGCCAGAAAATGTCCCCGGTCATGCCAGTCGACATTCTTGGCTTTGGCCAGCCGCAAAAAGGCTTCGTTTACAAGGGCGGTAGGTTGAAGAACATGACCCGGGCGCTCGCCGCGAAAGCAGGCCCGCGCAATTTTGCGCAGCTCGGGCATCAGCGATGCGAACAGCTCATCCTGAGCTCTCCGGTCGCCGTCGCGCCACTGGCGTAGCAAAACGGTAATTCGCCCCGGGTCTTCTACCATCACCGAACCCCTGGGAATGCGTTTGCCGAATTATAGTCCCGATTTTCGGAAAGCCAAGCGTTGTTTTGTGCCGCTGTATACCGCGGTTTCTGGCTCATATTCGAAACCCTCGGGCCTCTCAGGTCGGGAACGCTCGCGGCTGTACTACTTGCAAACAAAAAGTTCGAGCTTGGTGCGTTCGCCCCTGTTCCGGCGGCTCGACGCTACCTATCAAACCAGAAGACTGAGAGGCAAACAATTGGACGATGGTGTTGACCGATGCCCTCGTCCAAATTGTTTTGTATCAGCGCTCCTGATGTGATTCTTCTATCGTGGAAGGCTCGCGGCAAGTTGAGGCCTGCGTTCGATTCCGGACAATTTCGAACGCGGACGAACAACAGCATGCGGTCGCAGGTGGATCTCGAGGAGCCAAGCGCCGCAAGCAAGAGGACTTAGCACAGCACGAACTGGCAGCTGCCATGCTCATCCTCAAACTGAGATACGGCCCGCGAAGGGTGAGAGGAAAGTCGTGCTGTTCGCACCGTCTGCCGCGCGAATCGCAGTTTTACTTGCAAGAACTCCGGCAGCTGGCGTTCCTGATCCAGAGATGCCGCAGGGCCCGGTGGCGAATCGTGAAGGAATTCGCACGCGAATGGCGCATTCCCAATTAAGCGGGAACTTAGCCGCGCTGCCAATCGTATTATGCGGTCATGTACGCTCCTTCACCCGTGATGCCGCACGCGTCAAGCGAAGCATCGGGTTGGCAGCAAAGTTGTCCTGACGCTCGCGCCGGCCACGGCGCGAAATACGGCCTTAACTGACGCTCCTGTCAGTGTGCTACGTGACGCTCCCGACTCGAAAAAACTCGCTCCGGCCGCCCCGGTTGGCGGTGATTCGAAGATCTTGCCGCTTTATGGATAGTGGGGGTGAGAGTATGGCAGAACTAGCAACCATACTGAAACCGAACGCGGCAACTCGAGTGCAGCTGTTCTCGTCGGCCAGCGTCGACGCCCAGGAACGCTCGCGTCCGGTGCGCCTGCGCTTCGGGGCCTTCGAGCTGGATCCCAAGTCCGGCGAGCTGACCAGCGCTCACACGAGCATCGTGCTGCAATGGCAGCCTTTGCAACTGTTGCTGATGCTGATCAACGGTTGCGGAGAGATGATCACGCGGGACGAAATCCAGAAGCGCTTGTGGGGCGACGACGTAATCGTCGACTTTGACCACAGCATCAATCAGCTCGCTCGCAAGCTCCGGCGCGTGCTGGGCGACTCGGCCAAGACCCCCAATTACATCGAAACCCTCGCGCGCCGCGGATACCGCCTGAAGGTTCCGGTCGAGGTGCTTGAGCCGGCGGCGGTCACGGCAAATGACCTACAGTTTTCAGCCGGCAAACCGCCGGCACGTTGGAACGGCCAGGACGCCGGCGAACCTGCTGCGTCCGGCCGAAGCTCCGCGCTGCGCCTGCGTGAATTCGCGGGCGCAGCCGAGCAGCGCCCCTATCGCACCACGCGCTGCCGTCTGCGGAGTTCTCGTATCAGCGAGGAATGTCATGATCGGATCACCTCCCTCGAGGGCACGCTGTCCGCGCAGATGCTGCGCCAGTGTATCGGTGCGGCGTCTCCGGCCGAAAGGTTGGACGCCCTGCGGCAGGTCCTCATTCTTATGGCCCAGGTCTTGGAGGGCGCGCCCGTCTAGCGCGCCCGAATCATCATTCAAGAAAACCCCACCGGCGCCCGGCCAGCGTATTCCGCACCGCATGGCTCATGGACTTCTCCATTCAGAAAATCAGCCGCAAGGCATGGCCGGGCGCTGTACCACATCGTAGGATATCCCATAAACGCATACCTCTCGCCAGCCCCGGTGACGAGCGACTCCATAGGCCGAACATGCAGTCATCGGAAAGTTATCGACAACTCATCTCCGGTGCATTGTTGTCGCCCCCGCTTTGCAGCACACTCGCCTCAACTTGGAAACGTCGTGGCCGCAGGTTGCAGGTCTGGCGTAACGCCGTCATCGGCCCAAGAACTTGGAAAAAAGGAGAGCGTATGAAACGCCTTTTGGGGAGCCTTTGCTTGACCATTTGCGTGTTTGCACTTTTAACGAGTGCCGGCGCACAACAAGTACTCAACTTCGCAGACCTGCCCCTGATCAGCTCGCCCCAGCCCATGCCCAACGGCTATGGCCGGCTTAACTGGGGTAACTTCTTCTACGTGAATCCCTACGGCTGGTCCGGCGCCGGGCCGGGCTACAAACTGGGCAGCTCACGCCAGGACGTTGCTTTCATCGGCGGAGAATTCTGCCGACTGAGCGGCAATACCTGCTTCGGGACGCTTACCGACTCGCTCGGTTTCGTGCTGGTAAGCGCTGACGTCGCCGGCGGCTACGGCCCGGCAGCGGTCACCGCGACCGCCTACACGAACGGCAAGTTCGTCGGCCAGGTGAACTTCTTCGTGGGAACGCAGATGCAGAAGCTGCTGTTCCCGTCATCCTGGGATGGCGTAACCGAGGTGGATTTTCAGGTCACAGGCGCGACCGGTGATCTGGTCATCTACAACCTGAGCCTGTACACGCTGGGCGGTTGATTGCCTTTATCACAACCGGAGCGGAGGCCCGCAGCCTCCGCTTTTGTTTTGCGTCGAATATGGTTACGGAATAAGCGCGGTTCTGCCACGTTATCCAGGAGTCGGCTGGGAAGCTGCCCTGACAATCGCCTTCCTGGTTTGTTTTCCTCACTGCGGAGTCGGGTCTAGGCCGAGCGTAGCGACCCCGCAGGGTTGCCTTGATATACCCGCTGTAGCTTCTTCTTACTTCGCCTCAATGCCGGTTGCGCTGCTGTAGCACCTCAGCCGTCGGTATTGTCATGGGGAAGGCTCGGCCGTGCATTCGACGGCTTGTCCTGGCGGACGTGAATCTAGGACCATCAGTGCAGTGACTAATTCTTTAATCGTCGGCGCCTGGAGGAAGGACTCTGACGGCAGCCGAATGCCAGTTCGCTTTTCAATCTCGGCTAACAGGAGAATCGCAGATAGTGAATCGCCGCCGAGATCGAAGAAGCTGTCATTGTCTCCCGACGGCCGGAAGCCAAGCAGCTCCTCCCATATATCAATTAGCATTTTATCTAGCGGTTCTCTTGATTGAACAACTGCATGTGTTAGGTCGATCTTCGACCGGACTCGGGAGAGCAGAGCAGCGCGGTCGATCTTTCCGGTAGCCGTCAGGGGCATTGCGTCCACAATCACAAACTCTGACGGAATCATGTAATCGGGCAAACCAGCCCGGAGCTGATGTCGAAGCTGCCCAACCGACAGCTCGGCGCTTGATCGGGGCACTACGCAGGCAACCAGCCGCTTGTCGCCGTCGTCCTGATGAGCGATTACCGCGGCGTCTGCAATTTCCGGGATTTGGAGCAGAGCTGTCTCAATCTCCACGACCTCGACCCTTCGGCCGTGGAGCTTAACCATGAAGTCCTTCCGACCGAGATGGATAAGACACCCATCCTCCGTCATCCGGCCCAAGTCCCCGGTTCTGTAAACCGCAGCTGCCGGATCTTCGGCATCGATGTGGAACGCTGCGGCCGTAAGATCCGGCCGGCGCCAGTAACCTCTCGACAAGAAACTGCTCTTCACGGCAATCTCGCCCACTGCACCTACTTCGATTGGTTGGCCCGCATCGTCTAGAAGCAAAACCTCCCGATCCGCTGCAGCGTACCCTGCTGGAGCCAACGCCCCTTCCAGCGGCGTGTTCTTATCGAAGAAATAGTGAGCGATATTGGCCACTTCAGTTGCGCCGAGTCCGGCTACGAGCAAGCAGCTATCCGAAAAGTGCTTCCGGTAGAGTTCCACATCTTTTTGATAGACTGCTTCGCCCCCAAGTTGGATCAGCCGCAGCTTCGGAAAATTCTCTGAACCCGTCAACATATCCGCGAAATGCCTGAACAGAGTTGGCACAGAGTGGTAAACCGTGATCTCTTCCTCGAGTAACCACTGCCACAGCCGCATTAGACCTTCCCCGCGTACGTAGAATGGGAAGAGGGCGGCTCCATTCAGGAGGGCGCGGAAGATGTCCTCCTGGGCGGCAATGGAACCGGGGGAAGCCAGTAAGCTGATCCGGTCTTCCGGAGCGATGTGTAGACTATTGGTCGTGTTCTTCACAAGGTGGAGAAAGTCTCTGTGGCTGTAGACCACGCCTTTAGGTTGGCCGGTGGAACCTGAGGTGTACAGCAGAAAACATCGACTCTCCGCGTCGCGGCACACAAGGTCACCGGCTGGATCATCGCTGAAATCTTCGGCGCTGAGCACTGTATAACACTCCCGCCTGAGCCACTCGGTCTCTGGAGAATCTTTGTCCTCGACAATAACGGTGCCGACCTGCCCGTCTTCGAGAATGTTCTGTATGCGGCCTGTTGGATATGAGGGATCCAGGGGAACACAAATGCCGCCCGCCTTTAGGGTCGCGAATAGTCCGACCACCAGAGCCACCCCGGGCCGAGCCAGTAATCCGATTTGTTCCCGGCCCCTTCGAACGGAATCGAATAACGTATTCGCCAGCTTACCCGCCTTTTGGTCCAATTCGGCGTAGCTCACGGTCTGCATGCCAACCTTGAGGGCCAGGCGGTCCGGGTTTGCGCGTACGATTGTCTCGAATCTCTGGTAAATCGTCTGTTCTATCGCCTCGGATGGGAACGGAATAAAATCGGTTTGCGGTCGGATGCAACCGGGCCGAACGTTTTCATTTACGTCATCTTGAATATTCGCACTGACTTCCGCCTCAATGGAATTCTTCTTCATGTACTTGCACCTACGCCCCGTCAGCCACCGCTATCTCTCTGGCAATGACCTGCACGGGAGCTCGCGTTGGGCGGACAAACGGGCGATAGCGAGGGCTTACCTGCGGTTGGCGGAAAGTCCTACCCCAGCCATCTCCTGCGCCACCGATTCGACCAGCTTCTCGTTTACTGCAGTTGGTTTGAGACGGCCAAGTGCCTCCAGCAGTGCCTCGACTGATACGTCGTAGCGAGCGCTCATCTGCCGGGCTGGACCGGAAAAATAGTAATGCAGATCGTACAGGCCGCAGGCGATGTTCATAAGGGACGCGTCGGAATTGCGCGTGGGCATTAAGGGCTGAACCACCTCATCGGCTAACCGCGCGACTCGCCAGAAATCGTACTTGTCCGCGCCAAAACGCTTATGCAGACCCGCCAGTAGCATCTCCAGCGGCACGTTACCCGCTCCCCGCGCCATTCCTCGAACCGAGGCGTCGAGACAGCCCGCGCCCGCCGCGGTCGCCGAATATGCGTTAGAGAGCGCCAGCCCTAAATTATTGTGTCCATGGAATCCGACGGTAAGGCTACCCTGCAGCGCTGCCGATATGTACTCAGGCACCCGCTCAGGAGTGAGAGCACCAAACGAATCCACCACATAAAAGCAAGTAGCTCCGGCGGAGCAGGCCTCCCGCGCCATCGTCGCTACGCTATCTAACGACGCGTAACTGATGGCCATGATGTTCATGCTGACCACTAATCCCTGGCGTGCGAGGAATTCGATCGACGCCAGAGCTGCCGGGAAGTCCCAAGGATAGGCAGCGACGCGTACCAAACCTACAGGGAGTTCGCTTACCTCGCGCAATTGCTCCAGGGTGACGCGCTTCGGAGTGAGCATCACCGCTATGCGGGATGCGAGAAACTCCGAGGGGTCCAGCTGCTCGAAGAATGCGCGATTGCAATTGTGTGTTGGCCCGGGATTCTTTACCTGGTTGCTGCCCGACCCGCCAAAATAGCCGACTTCAATGTAATCTACACCGGCGCTCGCCAGGTCAAAGGTCACACGCTTGACTGTCGGCCAATCGAAACTCCAGCCGTTGACGTTGCCGCCGTCCCGCAAGGTGCAGTCTAGAACCTTGAGTGCTTTGACGTCACAGTCGAAATGATCGGGCTGCATTGAGAATATCCTCCTTGAGAACTAAAGGATGTCGCGCGTGTCTTCGGTAATTCCGCAGTGACGTTTCTCCAGTTCATCCAATTTATCGTGCAACGCTCGAAGTCGGATGTCTACCTCGGGTGGCAACTGATACGAGCCGTCAAAACCCCAATGGATGCTCCAGAGGGCGTCGATCAGTTTGTGTTTGTGAACGCTACGGAGGGTATCCAGTTCACTCAATACGGCGAGCAAAGAAGGAGAGGGTTTGCTTCGGGTTGGGCCGAGGTTCAGACATTGTGCGCAGCAAAATCCATAGGAGGATGCTATGGCCGCTGCGTGGGACGGAACTGGCGCTGCCCCAAACTTCAGAGCGCCCACGACGACCGGAATTCGGTGCAATGCGAGCTGGTTGGCCACGTGGCGATTCAAGGCGTGAGGATAATAATCGTCTTTGTACGCCGCCATATAAGAGGTGCATGGCTCCCACGCAGCTGGGTCCAATCCAGGATGGGCCGAACGAAAAATCAGGGTTAGCTTCGGATAATCGATTGACAGGCGTGCCGGGATCGGAAAATTGACCATAAAAACAAATCCTTGGTGCAATCCTAAGGAGAGCATTGTGGCAAGCTCGTCGGATGAGCGAGCACCTGCGACCCATAGACCAGTCGGGTGGAACGATTCGGCGAGCCACGTCATGACTGCCAGACGCTGGTCTAAATCAATTTCGAATAGCCGGCCTGAATAGCCAAACAGCAGGAATGCGACCTCCGGCGACTCTGTGAGCATGCGGGCCAAGCCATGCTGAATCGAGTCTCGATCCAAGAGCGGTCCCGCCGCGCGGTTCTCTCGAGAAGGCGACGGGAGCACGGCGAGGCATCGACCGGCTTGGATCACTTCCTTCAGCCGTGTCATCACTGCTTTCCTGTTGACGAGCTCCTCTGCGACGGGTTCGCAGCGCACAGCCACTGTTGCAAGCGATTCTTGATTTCGGGAGGAGCGAGACTGACGCGGGGCGCGATCTCCTCGCCAGCGTCGGAGACTCGCACCGCAATCAGTGTCGGGCCATCCTCGCGCTTGGCCTCGGTCATGATCCGTGTCAGCTCGGTGCGGGAGGTCAAGACCTCTGCTCGTTGGTAGCCAGCCGCGACGGCGACAGTCGCTATCTCAACGCTGGGAGAGATGGTAGTTTGGCCTCCTGTCGTCTCATAACGTGCATTGTCGAGCACAACATGGATCAGGTTCTTTGGCCGATGATGTCCAATCTGCGGCAGGGTACCGAAGCTCATCAAAATATTTCCGTCACCCTCAATAACAACGACCTGCCGGTTGGGCTGGGCCAAGGCCAGGCCGAGAGCAATGGAAGATGCCATCCCCATCGATCCAAGCATATAAAAGCGGTTGGGGGCCTCGGGCGCGAGAGAGTAAGCGTGCCGCGAGATATACCCATTCGATGTGATCACCACCTCCACACCGGTCAACAGCTGCAGGACGTGACTGAGGGCATCCTTCGAGGTCACGATAGAATCCGCGCGCCGACGAGAATGGCCGTCCTGGCGCCCTCATTTCGCCGAAGGGCGGTGCGCAACCGAGATGGAGAAAATGGATTCGGTAACACGTAGGGTTTCAGGTTGAGTTGCCGGCAAAGGGCCACCGTTCTGGGCCCGAACATGACATGTTCGGGAGAGTCCTTCTTTTCGCAGCCCCGCCACCCGATCACGAAAAGGGGAGAGATCTGGTACATCGATGCCAGCGTGAGAAGAACATCGCCGCAAGTGCCGAGCCCCGAATTCTGCATGAACACAGCCGGCTTTCGGCCGCCTAAGATCGAGCCGCACGCGGCGGCCACCGCGATGTCCTCGCGAACCGCCGGAACGTAGATGATCTTAGGATCGTTCGCGGCGAGCGCAAACATTGGCGCCAACAGCGAGCATGGGACGCCGGCAACAAAATCGACGCCACTGCTTTTCAAGGTCCGATAGAGCAATCCTGGCGCGTCGCTCTGCAGCTCAGCCATTAGCGGCCCTTTTCAACGACTTCTTACCGCCGTTACTGGGAACTGGAGCGCACAGCAGCCGATGCCGCTCTTCCAACCTTTGGAATTCTGAGTAACCAACCAGCTGGTTGATCTCGTCGACACTGGCAAGGTGGCAAGCGACCGGGTCGATTCGCCCCGAAGCCGTCAGCGCAATCATCACCGCCTCCATGGCTTTCGCGGCGGCGCGCAGCTGCTGATTCGCATAGATAATCAGCTTGAAACCAGCCTCGCGCAGATCGTCTACTGAGAACTGCCAGGAAGTTGTCGGAACAATCACGAGTGGCTTGCTCAACGAGCCGCTGCCGGCGATGCTGACGACGTCCGAAAAAGTGTCTCTCGTCACCGAGTGGATGAGAATAAGGTCTGCCCCAGCGTCGGCGTATCGTGCCGCTCTCTCCAACGCCTCCGCGACCCCTAGCCCGGCGACCAATGCTTCGGTTCGGGCAATAATGGCAAAGTCTGTCGACCGTTGGGCCTCCTTAGCGATCCGAATTTTGGCCGTGAACTGTTCGGTGGGAATCAGCCTCCGCCCAGGAATCGAATACAGGCTTGAGCGTTTTGGGAAGGCACTGTCCTCGATTGAAATGGCCGCTGCCCCAACGCGTTCCAGCGAACGGATCGCACGCCTTAGCTGGGCAACTTCTCCGTAGCCATTGTCGCAATCCACAATCGCGGGGAGTTCGGCCGCTTCCAGAAGTTGCTCGGTCGTATGTAGCAACTCAGTGAGCGTCAGTATGCCCGCGTCCGGAAGTCCTCGGGTTGCCGATACGCAAAAGCTGCTAATCCACAACGCGTCGAATCCGTGAGCCTGAACCAGTCTGGCTGAAAGCGCATCGTACGCACCTACACCGATTAAGCATGCATCTGCTGCAAGGCGTTCCCGAAACACTTTTGCCGTGCTCAACATCGACGAACCTGACCATTCAATGTCATGGGGATGAGGAATTGGCGGAGTTTGCTCCCTGAGTGAAACAGTTGTCAAGTACACGTAAGTGCTGCAGGGGAAGAGATGAATGGGCCGGTCTCTTGGTATTTGGCCGACGATGGCTGTTGTTCGGTAAGGAGATGGGGACGGCTGTCTGCTACTATGGTGCACCGAATTGCGGCGCTGACAGATACAAGCGGATTAGATTGCGGCCCATAGCTTGCGGCAAATCTGGATCCAGTAAGCAACAACGGCGATGCGGGAACGGGTATACCTAGGCGTCGAGGGCCTCCGTTTGAAGGAGCGCACAATTGCCAAGCCTGAGACAAAATGCGATCTCGGTTCAAGCTTCCTTCTTGTGGGTCAGCCCGAGTTTAGTGGAGTACCCTTTGATCCGCGCAATATCATGCGCATTCCCCTGCCAAATTCTCGGCTTTCGCGAACTCGACCAGACTCACGCACGTTTCACGGTGGAAGAGTTCGCTGATTTAGCCGTGCAGAGCATCAAAGCAAGGCAGCCGCATGGCCCTTACTTTCTTGGAGCCTGGTGTAGCTCTTCGATTCTTGCCTTGGAAATTGCGCGTCAGCTTACGCAATCCGGTGAACGAGTTGCGCTGCTCGCCTTGTTCGATCCGAGTACTCCTCCCGCGTCGACAAACTATGCCGACGTTCCACACCACTGGTTGAAGCTGCGCAGGCTGATGCGCCGCTTCTTGCGAATCTGCCAGCAGATCCGAGAGCGTCCCGGCAATAGAGTCGGTTACGTCCGGCAGAAGCTGGTCAATGCCGGCCAGGAACTCACGTTCAATCTGCGACTCACCGCGCATGAATTTGCCTTGAAGCGGCCGTTCTCCTTCAACCACCCGTCACGGAACTACAATATCGTCTATAGAAGCGCCGTGAGGAGGTACAAGTCCAAGAATTACTCTGGGCGGATTGTGATCTTCCGTCCGGAAACGCGGATGGCTCAGACTTTCGAGGCGAACGAGCGCTGGAAGCAGCTCGCTAATGGCGGCGTGGAGTTTGTCGTCACGAGCGGGGATCACGTCACCATGTTTCGAGAAGAGAACGCAGAGCAGCTCTCCGAATCGCTTACAGAACGGATACGGACCGCGACGGAAGTGGAGGATAGGATCGGCGAAACTCGGCACAGGGAGCATGCTATCGCACGCATCAGGTCCGTTTGCGCGATTCTTCCCATCGACCTGACTCTGCCACACTGGAGCCGATCGTACATTTCCGCTATTCGATCCCAGACGTCAAAAGACGCGCTCCACTCTGATTGAGCCAGCAACTCGTCGTGGCTTGCCTGGAGCACGGGAACCGGCGAGGTTATCGTTTAGCGGTCACCGAGGCGACAAATAAAGTCTCCCAGCACATTTTCCGCAAGCAGGGATTCGTCGAACGGGCAAAACGGTCATACGCGGCTCATCCATTCGACGGGCAGCACATCTTTGCATCCATCGCTGAGCATGGGGGCCCGATATTGATGGACAAGTCGCTCTGATGTTGCACAACTGCAGCACTCGTCGGGTTCATGCTGTGGAAATACTTGGAAATGAGAATAGGAACGGCGGTTGGCGAGTCAGCCATCGCACTCCTTATCCATGTAGGGCGCTAAATCACCGTGACGAGAATGTATGGTCCGCCGCCCGACTGCAAGGGAAAGTCGAGGGCGAGAAGGCAAGTCGGCGCAAATGGATTTCGGCCTTTGGTGGAGATCAATTCTCCTGACCATGATGAGTTGCGCGCATGTCTGTCCTTATTAGTCGGTCGGTTGCTCTTTCGAGACCATTCTCGTCTCCCAGGCTGGAGACATGCCGTTGTGACTGCTCTTTCGTCCTTCCGGTGCAGGCCTTGGTGGGGAAATTCCAGCCGTCGCCGTAGTGCGGTAAAGTGGGAGCGCGTTAGCGCTTCCAAACCGTACTGGCCGGTTTGTAATCTTCTCCGCTGGACAGCACCGCCCAAGCGATGCTCGCCAGCTTGTTGGCCATCGCGACTACGACGATGTTTTTCGGAGCTCGGGCGTCGAGCGCATCCAGCCAGGCACCGATCGGCGCCCGATCCCGCTTCATACGCAATACGGCAGCCCGCGCTCCGTGGATCAGGACCTTACGCAAATAGACGTTGCCTCGCTTGCTGATGCCGAGCAGCCTGGTTTTTCCTCCTGTCGAAGACTGCCGTGGCACCACCCCAAGCCAGGCAGCAAAGTCGCGCCCCTTGCGAAAGGCTGCGCCATTGCCGATGGCAGCAACGATGGCGGTGGCAACGATCGGTCCAATCCCCGGGATCCGACGGAGGCGAGTATAGCCCGCATCGTCGGCAGAGATACGCTCCAACTCGCGGCTGAGTCCTTCAATCTGGTTTTCGACTGTCTTCCACTCAGCCCAAAGCAGATCGATTAGGATGCGCATCTGCGTTGTGAGGTCAATCTCTGGGTTCTCCAGAATGTTCGGCAATGTGTCATGTAGCTTGGCTGGAGTCTTGGCGAAGGTCAGGCCACGCTCCAGCAGGAAGGCTCGGAGCTGGTCTTGATGGGAACAAAGCGCAGGTTTTTGCGTTCCACGGCTTCGGCGATCGCCTCGGCATCCACAAAGTCGTTCTTGTTGGACTTTACGAACGGCTTTACGAACTGTGCTGCAATCAGCCGCACATCATGCCCCTGCTTCCTCAGCGCGCGTCCGAGAATGTGTGCACCGGAGCATGCTTCAGTCCAATCAGAGATGTAGTCAGGTTCGCGGTGTACGTCAGTAACGGTTGTCGGATGAACTTCTTTCGCACTAAGACCTTGCCCGCCTCGCCCAAAACCACCAGGTGCAAAGTCGTCTTGCCGAGATCAATGCCCACTGAATTTATCTGCATATCGATGATCCTCCTTGGCAAACGCCGCCGCTACGATCAACCTGCTTAGGCAGACGAATCAAGCGGCGGACCATCTCATTAGTCGGCATATCGTGGAAGTGGCTATTAGGTGTCCAGATCCACGAATGTGCGGCAACAACTCCGGCGAGATCGCATCAAAATCTGGTCGTTGTGGAACGTAAACGGGTTTGGAGGTTTGTAAGTTGTTGATGCAGTGGTGGCCAGGGACGGTTTTGGACGAGATTACACGCCTCCAAAATACTCGATTAGCACGATCTTAAGACGCCGGTAGGTTTGTTTTACAGCTACGACGACGACCTGAGTACGTCGCTCATCATCGCCATGCGGCAGGCGGTCGAGAGCTATACGCACCGCGCGCTCATCACCCAGGAGTGGATGTACGAGATGGACTCGTTTCCGCCGCTTCATCCGCTCTACCAGCGGCACGGCTTCCCGCTGCTTCTCGTGCCCAAGCCGCCGCTGCAATCCATCGTCTCGTTCCACTAGGTCGATACGGCGGGCGATCTGCAGGATTTGCCGCAGCAGACCGATTACGGCCGCGACTGGCTGGCGATGTACGGCTACCAGCTCATGCCGGGCAGCGAGACCCAGCCCGCACGGCTGCTGCCGCCGTGCTTGTCTAGTCGTAAGTAAAAGTAGGTAGTGTTGTCTCCGCCTCCCCCCGCCGCCAGCGCCCGACGAGTTAAGCCGTCCTGCGATCAGGGCCCTTCGTTTGGATGGACGTCATCATCACGACGGCGGTCAGCTGAACCGCACTCTTGGTCATCCAGCCAGTGTGGTGCCGGCACGCGCTGGGTGAGGAGAACCACGCCGCACCAAGCGGTACCCGCTGAACCTCGACCGGGCGGTTGTCCGGCGTGATGGCCAACGCGGCATGACACTCACCAAAGTTGCCAAAGCCGCGGCAGTCGGCGTTGCTCTCCCAAGACCAGCTGTCCAAAAAGCGGTCTCGCCCACGTAACCCGCAATCCAAAGAAAACAGGGCCGGCGATTTTGCCGGCCTGCAGTAGCCACGACCGTATGGCTTCCGGGCGGGGGGGGCACTAGCCAGCCGCTGTGACGTTCTGTTCGGTGTCAAGGAGCAGGTTAGGAATCGTTGAACAATGCCGCTGCGCTTGTCGGTGGAGACCTGATACTGGTCCATGGCCCATTCCAGCACCGAACGGTTGCCCAGCCGGTATTCGTACGTTTCGGGCGGGATACCCTTCAGCGTGAGGAAATCGTTGTAGACGAGCGTAGTTTTGTCTTTGCTGAGGCGCATCTTCTCAACGCGAAATTGAGTTTGCCCTTTTCGACGCGCTCCAGCGGATATTCGCGTTGCTGTTCGTAGTTGACGTGCAGCTCAACGAGTGGCCAAGCTGAGGCGGTCGTTACCCTATTCAATTCCGCGTAGTGCCAGAGTGACGGTTCTTATCCACAAAGGAGGATCGTCAGCTGGACAGTTGTAGTCCGCATCATCGAACGGTTTATCGTCCCTTCCCAGCAGACTGAGGATGGGAACATTGAGGGCGGTGTGGCGAAAGTGCCTTATGAGTTCTTGACGATCATGCCGGGACGCACGATGCCCGATGATGATGACTCCAGGCAATGCCTTCGAAACGTTGACGCGTTTCGCAGCGGCCATGCCTTGAACAGAAACTATAGGATGCCCGAGTGACTCCAGTAGCTCTTGGCGAATTTCCAGCAAAGCCAAGCGAAACTCAACGAGAATGACGGACGTCATAGGTCGTAAGATTCAGATGATTCGGCAAATGGCCCGAGACCAACCTCATTGGGTTTCATCGATCCTGAATTCCCAGCCACAATACTTGCCGGCCTCGGTCTCCGGAGGACAATGTAGGCACGTGGTACGGATGCGCGAGTCGATGGTTCGGGCAAAGGTGTCGAATTCGATCGTGCCCACGCTCTTGCAGGGGAAGTCGGGAAGACCCTTGCGCCGCCGCGTCTCCTGTACCCGGCAGACATCCATGAAGAAGCGGAGGCGCTTGCGGTCCTCGGTCCATTCCACGCGCTGTGCGTTGATCAGGCTGTACATGCGCAAGCCCAGCGCTTTCTCCAATGCCTCCAGACCACCTTCGCCGGCAATGTGAAATGTGCTTATGATGCGGCGCGCCTCAACCGCGGCAAACCGTTGCCAGGCGCGCTCATCCAGCTCGATTGCAGCCTGCATTTCCAGACGCTCTTCTGCCGCCAGGAACCAGCAACCATCGTGCGCCAGCCAGTTCTGAGCAAACATCTCCAGGGCCCGCAAGAGTTCCTCGCGAGGCATTGAAGAATACGGGTTCATAAGTCCTCCGTCATATCTACATCAATCACAGAAGCGAGCATGCCGTCAGGCAGGAGCGGAGTTTTTCGCTATTGCATGATGGAGAAGCGACCATCAGCGGATCTGTCGCGTGAGGACGCCATGATGTTTTTATTGCCCTCTGACTGTCGGGTAGCCCTTGTACACCCAGTCAGCGCCCAAGTTGTTGGCGATATACAGGACCTTGACTCGTTTGAAGCCCATCTTGTGCAGCTCGTCGTAGGCCGGCGAAACATTGGGACAGTGCTCCCAGGGACAACAGCCGCAGTAGAGCACAATTTGGGCGTCGTGCGGCAATGCGCTAACGCGGCTGCGCAGAGAGGCCAGTCCTTGCGGGCTGGAGCCCGGCCCGATGTACTCCGATCCAGGAATATGGGCTTGCATGTAGAGAAGCGAGGGGCCGACATTGAGGATGAGCGGCTTCTGGCCTTTGGTAGCTTGCAGCATCTTCACCAGCTCTTCCGGGCTCATGAGCTGGGGACTGCCGGGCGGGAGCGCGGATTGTGCTGTCTGTGCCGTCACGGTCGCGCCGGCAAGGGCCAGCGCCGCGGCCAGCATGAATGCAAGTTTAAGAATTCTTGTCATGAGGTTCCCTCTCATTTGGCGGCATTTCGCACGCACTTTGTTGTCTTCGAGACCCGACGGGCCGCGTGGCCGTGCGTCATGTTGGAACACCTAGTTTCCGAAGCAACGATCAAGTGATCACCAGGTATAGCGCAACAAATATGAATAACGGTACCCAAGCCGGCATAGATTTCTCCACAGCGATCATGCGCTCGGTCAGACGTCAGCCCAGGCTAACGCGCCACCGCCCGCGATACCTCTTCGGACGATTTCAGCCCCATCTTCGCCAGTATCCACATGCCCGGACACCAGTTGGTCAAAGCCGATTGCAACAAGTTCAGGCCCACAAATGCGGTGAACAAATACCAGTAGGGACTGACCCAATATCCCAGCGCCAGTGACAGCAGAACGAATACCCCCGCCATCAGCCGCAAACCACGTTCGATTGTCATGCTAAAGCCTCCTCGGAGTGCACAGGAGCAGCTTCCTGCCCTCTTGTCTGTCCTCTCCGTTTTTCCACCATGTAATAGAGCACTGGCACCGCCATGCGCGAGAGCAGCGTCGAAGCGACTTCTCCGGCCATCAGCGAGATCGCCAGTCCCTGGAAGATAGGATCGAAGAGAATGACGCTCGCGCCGACTACTACCGCCGCGGCGGTAAGCAACATGGGACGGAAGCGCACCGCCCCCGCATCGACCACCGCTTCTTCCAGCGGCATGCCTTGTGCGCGACGCAGCTCGATGAAGTCCACCAAAATGATCGAATTCCTCACAATGATTCCTGCGCCAGCGATGAAGCCGATCATCGAGGTCGCGGTAAAGAACGCGCCCATCAGTGCGTGGGCAGGCAGAATGCCGACCAGCGTCAGCGGAATCGGCGCCATGATCACCAGCGGAGTTACAAATGACCGGAACCAGCCCACAACCAGCACGTAGATCAATACCAGAACCGCAGCGAACGCAAGTCCGAGGTCACGAAATACCTCGATCGTGATGTGCCACTCGCCATCCCACTTCATCGAGAGGCGCCTCGTGTCGGTCGGAAGCGCAGCGTTGTAACGCTTGATCTCGTACCCCTCCGGCGTGCGCAACTGGTCGATGGCTTCGTTCATCTTCTCGATGGCATAGACAGGGCTCTCTTCCTCGCCCGCTACATCTCCCAGCACATACACGACTGGCAGAAGATTCTTGCGATACAGCGTGTTGTCAATGGTCTTCTTCTCCAGGTCCGTCAACTCGCCTATGGAGACCTGCCCACGGGTGCCCCGCCCTTGTCCCGCCTGTGCCGGCGCAGAGGATGGGACCGCACTCGGTAATCGCAGTTGTTGCAGCGACTCAATGCTCGATCGATTGGCGCGGCTCAACTGCACTCGGATGGGAATGTCCTCGCGTGAATCGGCCACATGCAGCAGTCCGGCCGTCGTACCGTCCAGAGCGATCTGCAACGTCCTGCTTACTTCGGCTGCCGCGATGCCGTGCAGCGCTGCCTTGTCGAGATCGACCTTCAGGTCGTACTTGGTCTGCGGATCTTCCACATACCAGTCCACGTCCGCCACTCCAGGCGTGCTCTGAAAGATGCGCTTGATCTGCCCTGCGAGAGCGATCTGCTGCCGGTAATCGGGACCATAAATTTCTGCAACCAGCGTCTCCAGCACCGGCGGTCCGGGCGGCACCTCGGCCACCTTCAGGCGCGCTCCATAACGGTTGCCGATCTCGACCAGCCCCGGACGCAAATGCTTAGCGATGTCATGACTCTGCGCGCTGCGCTGGTGACCATTCAGCAAGTTCACTTGAATGTCGGCCTGATTCGCGCCGCGCCGCAGGAAGTAATGCCGCACGAGCCCGTTGAAGTTGTACGGACCGGAAGTCCCAGCATAAATCTCGTAGTTCTTCACCTCGGGCTGCCGGCCGAGATATCTGCCGAGTTCCTGCGCGACGCGCGTGGTCTGCTCGAGAGTCGTGCCGTTGGGCATGTCGACGATGACCTGGAACTCGCTTTTGTTGTCGAAGGGCAGCATCTTCACCTTGACCAGCTTGAACGCCACCAGCGAGCAGGCAAGCAAGAGCAAGACCACAACGCTGCCGAGGAAGAGCCAGCGGCGCCGCGCTTTGTGAATCAGCGGATTCATTACGCGACGATAGAAGCGTGTCATCCGGCCCTCGCCTTCATGCTCGTGGCCGTCGCTGGAGGCGTAATGCCGCAGCAGGCGCAGAGCCGCCCAAGGGGACACGACGAGGGCAACGATCAAAGAAAACAGCATCGCCGCCGAAGCGCCGACGGGAATCGGCCGCATGTACGGCCCCATCAGGCCGCGCACAAACGCCATCGGCAGGATGGCCGCAATCACAGCGAAGGTCGCAAGGATCGTCGGATTGCCGACCTCATCCACGGCTTCAACGGCTACGTCAGCCAGCGATCGTCCCCGGCTCGATGGCAGCCGAAAATGCCGGACCACGTTCTCGACCACGACAATCGCATCGTCCACCAGGATGCCGATGGAAAAGATCAGCGCGAACAGAGTCACACGATTCAGCGTGTAGCCGAAAAAATAGAAGATGAAGAGCGTCAGCGCCAGCGTGACCGGAATCGCAATCAGCACCACGCCGGATTCCCGCCAACCGAGCGCAAGGGCGATCAGCAACGTGACTGAAAGCGTCGCCAGAAACAGGTGCTTCAGCAGTTCGTCTGACTTGTCCTTCGCGGTCTCGCCGTAGTTGCGCGTGACGGTGATGTTCAAATCTTGCGGCAGCAAATAGCCGCGAAGCTCCCCGACCTTCTTCAAGGCCTCTTCGCTGATGATGGTCGCATTCGTCCCTTTACGCTTGGCCAGCGTGATCGTCACCGCCGGAAATTCCCCGCGCGCTTCGCCTTGCGGGGCCCCGGCAGCATTGGCATAGAGAACGTAATTTTCCGGCTCGCCAGGCCCATCGACGATCGCCGTTGCCACATCCCGCAGATATACAGGCCTGCCTTGATACACTCCAACGACGACCTGCTTCAGATCGTCAGCCTTGCCGAGAAAGCGTCCGGCCTCGACCTCGATCTCCTGATTGTCCTGAGCGAAGCTGCCCGAGACACTGCGGGCATTGGCCTGTTGCAATTGCGCAGCGACCGCACCCGCCGTCATTCCATACGCCGCCAGCCGCTGGGTGTCGAGCACGACGCGCACCTGGCGCGGCAGCCCGCCGATGATCTTCGTCTCTGACACATCGTCGATCTGCTTGAGCTGGTGCTCGAGTTCCCCCGCAATCTGCCGGAGCTGATAACTGTCGCAATGTTCGCCCCAGAGAGTGAGCGCGAGGATCGGCACATCGTCGATGGAGCGGACCTTGATCAGCGGCTGAGAAACCCCTTGCGGGATGCGATCGAAGTTGGAGTAGAGCTTGTTATAGGTCTTGACGATCGCGTCCTCTTCTTTGGTCCCAACGTAGAAGCGGACAATCAGCATGCTCATGCCCGGCTGCGAAATCGAATACACGTACTCCACGCCCGGCACTTCGCGCAACAAGCGCTCCATCGGAATCGTCGCGCGCTCCTGCACTTCGGCGGGAGAAGCGCCCGGCATCTGCACGATGACGTCGAGCATGGGAACCACGATCTGCGGCTCCTCTTCGCGCGGTGTCATCAGGATCGCGAATGCGCCAGCCAGCAGCGCGCCGGCAATGAACAGCGGCGTCAGCTTGGAATTGATGAACGCGTGCGCCACCAGACCGGCGAAGCGAAGCCGCGTTCCGCTCTCGGACGGCATCGTCATTGCGCCTCTACCCGCTTGCCGCTGAGTTCGCGATCGGCCGGCTGCGCAACAAGCCGCTCGCCGTTATCCAGCCCCGACAGCACTTCGACATCGCTGCCGTCAGGCTTGCCCAGCGTCACATAACGCAAGCCGGCGACTTCGTCCTTGCCGACGACATAAATCGCATCGAGCTGCCCGCGGTGCAGCAGCGCCGTCTGCGGAATAAGAATCGATTCGCGCTCTCCGCGAGGGAAACGTGCGCGACCAAACAGCCCCGACCGAATCTTCGGGTCGGTGGGAAGATCGATCTTGAAGGTAACTGTCCGGCTGGCTGGATCGGCGGCCGGCACGATCTGCGCGACTTTTCCTGTAATCGCCCGCGCGCCCGGCAAGTCGAGCACCACCGGAACGCTCGCGCCCAGCCGGACCGCACCGATCAGGCCCTCATCCACCTCCACCTCCAGCCGGAAGCGGCTCGGATCCTCGACAACCAGCAGCGGAACCCCCGGCGCCGCCATCGCACCCGCATCGGCGAGCTTGGCGATGATGAGGCCATCGAAAGGGGCACGAACCTTCGTGAAGCCCACCGTGGTGTTGGCTCCCGCAACAGCGGCCTCGGCTTGCGCGCTGTTGGCATGCGCCCCATCGCGACGCGCCGTCGCCGCCGCCAGCTTCGCTTTCACCTCGTCGTATTCGTGCGGACTGACCGACTTCGTGTCGTACAGCATCTGGTAGCGCTGCATGGTCGATTCGGCCAGTGCGTAGTCGGCATCGGCCGCAGCGATGGCGTCCCGCGAGGCCTGCAATCCCGCCGTGGCGCCTTGATATGCCGCGCGTGGCTGAGCTCCGTCAATTGTGATCAGCACCTGCCCGCGTCGCACCGCATCACCCTCATGCACATTGACGCGCGTGATCGTTCCCATTACCTGGCTGGCGAGTTGGGCCGACTGCGCCGCCTGCACTGTGCCCGTGGCCTCGATGTAGTCGACGATGGTGGTGCGCTGAGCGGTAAACAGCGCCACGCCGCTGATCTTTTCGGGAGCGGAAGTCGTCGCGGGCTTCTCGCTGGAACACGCTGTAAGAAACAGGACTGCGAATATTGGGACGAAGATTGCCCCCTGAGGCGTCAAAAAATCTCGGAGCTTCATTGCGTCACCACCGGAGAGCTTGAGCTCAGCGTTCCTGTCGCGAGTTCCACGCCGGCGTAGCTGGTCTGAACGCGATACACGGCCTGCCAATAATCGGCTTTGACGTGCTGCGCGGCCTCCTGCACCCGCAACAGATCACTGATCGTCGTCAGCCCGCCGTCGTAGCGATTCTGGTTGATGCGCAAACTCTCATCTGCCTGCGTTATCGCCGTGCGCGCTACGTCCACCTGCTGCCGCGCGGCGTCATATTCGTAGTAGGCCTTGCGGACCTGCAGCCGAATCTGGTCGCGAAAACTGTCTCGCATAGCCGTTGCCTTCTCCTCGATCGCCTTCTGCATCGCAAGATTCGCCCGCTTGCTATCGCCGTCGAACAGATCGACTTGCAGCTCGGCGCCGGCAATCCAGTTGTTGCCGCCGTTCCATCCTGGCGTGGGGCTGTCCGTCTCCCACGAGCCGAAGACATTCAGCCGCGGCGCGAACGCACCTTTAGCCGCCGAGATGCTCTTCTGCTGGCCTCTAAGTTCCGAGTTCACCCGCTTCAGGTCAGGACGCTTCTCGATCGCCCGCGCCTCCAGTTCGGCAACTGGCGGCGGGGCGAAGCTGCGATCGGTCAGCGCATCCTGCGGCTCGAACAACGTGTCGGACGAGACGCCGACCACCAGCGCCAACTGCGTGCGCGCCAGAGACAACGCATTCTGCGCGGCAATGAGCTCCTGCTTGCGTGCTGCCGTTGCCACCTGCGCGCTCAGCAGATCCGACTCCACTACCATGCCGCTCTCCACCCGCGCACGGCTGCTGGCCTCAATTGCCTGCGCTGTATCAAGACCAGTTTCCGCCACCTGCACCTGCCGCTGCGCCAGCAACGCGCTGTAGTAGGCCTCGACAGCCTGGTACACAAGCTCCTGATCCGCCCGACCCAGTTGCTGCTCCGCGGCCTGATTCATGTACTTGGCGCGAGTCACGCCATACCAACTTTGCAGGCCGTCAAACAAATTCCATTGGCCGGAGAAACGGCTGGAGAAGTTGCTGATCGGCGTCGGCGTATTGAGCTGGTTGAGAGCAAAGTCGGCTTGCGTGAAGTTCTGCTGCCGCAGGCGCGAGCCGAAGACAAACACCGGATCGTTGCCGCGCAGCGCGCTTTCGCTGAAGGTGATCTGCGGCAGCAGCGGCGCGCGTGCCTCGCGGATGGCTGCCGTGGAGATGTGCGTCCCCGCCAGCGCTGCCTGGTGCAGCGGATTCTTCTCCAGCGCCATGCTGACGGCTTGCGGCAGGGTCAGGGGAGTCTGCGCGCCGGCCAACGAGGGCGAGACCGCGATGATCAGTGTCAGCAAAAAAGGGAGCGCGAGTGTCGGCACAATCCGCACGGTGCCGCACTTGGCTTCCGAATTGCCAGGGAGCGTCAGCATCTCTACGCCTCGACCAGCGCCGCTTCCGTCGCCGGCACAATTTCGAAGCTCGTGTGCAGTTCGGCCGTCTTCTGCACCATGGCGCCAACTGAGCAGTACTTTTCCTCCGAGAGGCGGATCGCATCTTCCACCGCCTGCGGCGAGACATCCACCCCGCTAACAACGTGGTGAATGCGCACGGTCGTGAATACCTGCGGCGGGTTGGGCGCCTGCTCGGCTTCGACCTTCACCTCGTAGCCGGTGACCTGCTGGCGCTTCTTGCGGAGGATGTTGATGACGTCGAAGGCCGTGCATCCCGCCAAGGCGATGGCAACAAGCTCGATGGGCTTTGCACCAGTGTTGCCGGCCGCGTCGTCCATGAGCAGATGGTGTCCGGTCCCACTGGTAGCTACAAACTGGCGATGAGTGCCTTGGGGCTGAGTAAGAGTAACCGTGGCAGAAATCATTCCGTTCTCCATGTGACGGACGATCTAATCAGTCACAGGAACAAACGCAACGAGGGGGAATACCGTTACAGGGATTTCTTTGATAGCGTTACGAATCCCGAAATGGGAAATTCCAACCCGACAGGCAGGGGCCTCGCCTTCTGCCTCCACATCATTCTGGTCTTGCAACCTCATCTCACGCCGCGCATCAACTCAGCTACGGAGGCTTTATGCGCAGGACAGGGATGTTCGCCTTTGTGTTGTTTGGATCTGCGCTCTGGCTGCAGGCACAAGAGGGCCATCCCGGACTAGACCGCTGGACGGCCCCCTCCGATCCGCCCACAGTCCAAGGCTGTCTGGAGAACTCCGCAACTCACTACTACGTAGTCTGGAAGGATGGGACGGTTACCCGGCTCACAGGAAACACAGCTAGGCTAAGCCATTACGTGGGCCATGAAGTAGAAATTAACGGCAAACCCACCGTAATCACGCTCGACACAACCCAAGCTTGGGCGGCATCGACAGCAGAGGAGCTGCCTGCTCTCGACGTCAAGCAGGCAAAGGAACTCGCCAAGGCATGCATTTCGGGTACGCCGTAAGCCCCTCGTCACAGGCCTGCCTTGCAAGGATGGGCGAATGCTACGGCGTAGTCGAGCACGAGTCTCGAACTCTCCAGGAAATCGGTAGCAAACAAGATCTTCTTGCAGGGTAAATGAGCAGTCATGGTCGATTCGCGATGTTCGGCACGCCTTTCCTGATCAATTAAACGCGTTTCGCGCCAATCCGTTTCGGATAATATAGTGCCCACAATGGCATCCACGCAGTCAGTAACCAGGAACTGGGGCGACGGGAAACTTTATAAAGTCGCGAGGTGAGAATCATGAACCGGCGTTCTCTTGCAGTGGGGATTTCTGTATTCGCCTTCAGCGTGATCGCAGAGCTGCTCTGCATCCGAAACCTGCGAGGTTCGCTCGCCGTGTGGCTCTACCATCCGAACCGGCGATTGCTTCTTGTTTCGTTGATCCTGATCAACTTCCTCAATGCTCTGACGGCAGTGTACTTCAGTTCTCGCGCCGTTTGCGCGGAGATCAATCTTAGGCTGACAGAGCGGAAACACCGCGAAACAGGAGTGTACTTGAATCAGCGTCTGCGAAACGCCCTGACTGTAATTCAGAACGCTGCGTTTCTAACCCATGACCCGGAAACGATTCGACTTTGCGACGAAGCCGTCGGCAGGATCGTGAGCGTGCTGGTGAGCACTGGAGCGGGCCTTCACGATCCCAGCGAGCACCTATTCAGCCAGGGATTAAGTTGAAACTTCTCTTTCTCGAGCCGGCAACCGCCGGCCGGTATCTCTGCAGCAAGCATAATGTCATTCGCGATGCATTCATGCATCGTGCAAGCAGCATCAGGGCAAGGAACTCGATGTCATGATCAAGAGTCTGAGTATTACGGCGATTGTTGAAAATACGGCTGGTACTTTCGACGTTGCCGGGGAGTGGGGCCTCGCGTTATGGATCAAAGCTGACCAGCATCGGATTATCTGCGATACCGGCCAGGGCCATACGCTTGGCGAAAATGCGAAGCTGCTCGGAATCGATATTGCGGTCGCCGAGTCGCTGGTCATCAGTCACGGACACTCCGATCACACCGGCGGTATCGCGGCGCTCATGGCTGCGGGATTTCGCGGCAAGACTTATGTCCATCCCGCGGCCCTGAACCCCAAGTACCAGCGTGAGAAAGTGCCGCCTCACCGGGCGAAAGGCATACCGCCTGAATCGCGGGAAGCGCTGCTTTCGCGCCCGTATGATCTTGTTGAATCGTCGCGACCAACTGAAGTTGCTTCGGGAATCATCGTAACCGGCGCGATCCCACGGCGGATTAGCTACGAAGACATACCCGATCCATTTTTTCTGGATGAAGATTGCACCCAGCCCGATCCCCTGGTGGACGATCAGGCGCTTTTAATCGAAACAGCCCGAGGCTGGACGGTTGTCACCGGGTGCGGACATTCGGGGCTGATCAACACGCTAAGCTATGCTCGGGAGCTGACCGGCAGCAGCACCATTGCCGGCGTGGTCGGAGGTCTGCATCTGTTCCGGGCATCGGCAGAGCGCATCCAGTCAACAGTGGAGAACTTGCGTGAGTTCGGCGTACAACTCATCGCGCCATGTCATTGCACTGGATTCGACGCCACAGGTGCCTTGCAGCGTCAGCTGGGGCGTGGCGTGGTCGCACTTCGGGCTGGTCTCACGATTCAAATTTCCGAAGCATGATCATGCCGACGAGTGCTCCGGGTGCGAGAGGTCCGGAAGATCGCTTACCTGAATGGCCAGGTGGGGGACAATGGCATTGCGCACCCTGCGAGTCGCGCAGGTACTGCCTTCAATCGAGGAGCGCTTGACTCCGGGCCTTCTCTAACCCCGCCACCGCTTGCTGATACTTGAACAGCAACTCCTTGCGCAGCTCCTCGGCGTGGCGCGAATCGCTTTGCGGGGCATAGGACCGGCACCGCGCTATCGCTTGCTTCATGCTGTCAAGAAATGCCTGGCAGGGCTCGCAATCATGGATGTGGCGGTCCATCTTTTCACAGACCGCGTCATCTACAACTCCATCCAGATAATCGGACAGCGCGGCGAACAACTTCCGGCAGCGGCGGGGACGTTTCTCCGTCGCGGCAGCGTGGAGTTCGATCGCGCCCGGCGCAACCCCTTTCGCCAGGCCTGCAAGATATCGGCGCACCAGCAGTCGCGCGCGATGCAGGCGCACTCTTACCGTGCCTTCGCGTAAGCCGGTAATCTGAGCGACTTCAGCCGTGCTCAGCTCCTCCATGTCGTGAAGCACGAGGACCATGCGATACGCCGGCGGCACCGCCAGCACCGCCTGTTTGATGCGTTCGGCGCTCTCGCGACCGAGCGCAGCGGCCTCGGGACCGGGCGTCTTGCTCAGCAACTCGGCCAACTCGCGTCCGTCCGGCATCAGTTGATCGAGCGAGATGTTCTTCGCCTTAGAGTTCTTGTCCCCGCGACGATTGCTGATGCAGCGATTGCGCGCGACCTTATAAAGCCAGACAGCAAGCGCCTGCGGGCTCTCAAACTTCGATAAATGCGGAATGGACTTGAGCAGGACTTCCTGCATGGTATCTTCGGCATCCTGGGGATGGCCGCAAACTTTCATGCTGAAAGAGTAGACCGTGTTCTGGAGCAGGCCCAGCGCCCGATCAAGTGACTCCGGCCGACTCTCCCGAATCAACTCGAGCGCCTGCCCTAACGCTTGGGGCATGATTTCAGGGTACTTGATGACAAGCTACTCGGCCAATATCAGGAAATTTCGGACGCTAGCGACCTGGTTGGCGGAGGCTCGCGCAACCGCGTCGTTTTCAGCCGGGGCGGCGGACACTAAAAAATTGCATCATACTGAACCGAACGCGATGTAGAATCGTCCAATCGGCAATGGGGGATGCTCTTGCCGTACAGCGAGCATTCGCGAAAGGGATCAACCGCACTAGCTTTGGCACGTGCCGGTCTGCTGTGTGCGTCGGTCTTCCTGCTGATACTGGTTCGTGTTTCCCCGCCCTGCTTCCCGCAAGTTCTCTCCTGCAAGTCAATCGTTAAATGCAGTGCTCAAGTCGAGCATAGACAATGCTTCGAGCACAATGAATTCCAGTGGAACTCTCCGCCTAGAGTAGCGCAATTGGCTCCTCCTCCGGCCGAAATCCTCGGAGTCCTGCCGGAGATGGCATCAATTCCGACGTTCCACCACAAAGGGTTCCATTACAATCGCCCTCCACCCTCCAGCTAACCCCACACTGGCTCCAGGACGCAGCTGCCGGAGCGATGCGAGCTTGCTTTCGAGTTAGGTCTTCGCATTTGTAGATATCTGCAGCCCATTCAACTTAGTTAGCGAGCCCGCGGCCCGTTAGGCTTTTGCTCTGGCCCTGAATCGCAAGAAAGGCGATGAAAGGCGGCATGCTTAAGGATGGCAAGGCCGTTGCTGCAGCGGAGAGAGGTGTGAATCCTATGACGGTCCTTTGTGTGGAGAACCGGTCTGACTACATGGCAATGCTGAAGTGCGGTTTGGAGAAAACCGGGTGTGAGGTGCTTACCGCAAACAATGCCAAAGAAGCTCTGGGGCTGCTGGTGACAGAAGTGATTGAAGGAGTGCTTTTGGAATACGATCTGCCCGGCGCCACCGGCGCGGCCTTGCGAGCGGACATGAAGCTGCTGCAGCCGGATGTTCCCATCCTGCTCTTCAACGGCGTCAGCAGTCAGACGCCGTTTCTACTTCGCTTCTTCGCATCTTATCTCCGAAATGCCCGGCCGGAAGACGGAAACGGAGAGTGACGAACTAAGTCCGGCTTTGGAGGATAGGTAGCATTAGACATATTTGTAACCCCGGTTCAACGGTCGCTAGCGAATGGAGAAAGACCATGAAATACAGCGATAAGCAACGCACCTGCGCTATCTGCCAGTCGAGCGACGTGACGGCAGCAACGTGGGATAACGTGCCGCTTTGCGAGACCCATTGGCGGGAGAGGGAAAGCATGCAGTTGGGCAGCGACCAGCTATTTCGGCGCCGCACCCCGGCTGAGTTACTCCAGCCTGCCGTCCAAGAAGAGGAGAGATTACTGTTGGAAATGATGAGTGAGGACCAGTGCGCCTAAATGCCGCCATCTTTGGCGACTAGGCTCGCTGGTTCCCCACTCGTCAGTGCAATTGCTCCACTGGTCTACGCCGGAGATTGCCTAAGCCACAACGACGCATACGAAGCAGCGAAACACCAGCAGTTCCTGGACTGCAGAGCATCATTCTGCGGCGAGGTGAGTAACCTTGAATATGCGAGAGTTCAACTTGTTCGTGTCGAGTCTTTTGTTACTAGCTTCCACGTTGATTGCGCAAGAGATTCCGCCTGGAACGGTCATCCCGGCGATGCTGCAGAGCACGCTGGACGCCAGAAACGCCAAGGTCGGTCAGAAGATCAAAGCGCGAGTCATGCAAGATGTTCGCCTGTTTTCAAAGTCGCGAATTCGAGCTGGCTCGAGGCTAATTGGGCGCGTCGTCGAAGTAACACGGCCAACGGCGACATCCGGCTCGCGCCTCGTGATCTCATTCGATCGATTAACGACGGGTGGTACGTGGTCCCTGTAACCACAAGCCTGCGCTCGTTGGCTTCCATGATGGATGTGTTTGACGCCCAGTTGCCGACCACCGCCTTCGCTGACCGCGGAACGACCGAGAGCGATTGGGTAATAATGCAAATAGGAGGAGATGCCGTCTTTCGCGGAGCGAGAGTGGTGATGTCGTCAGGCAGCCAAGTCGTAGGGAACTCAACCGCTGCGGGCGATGTGACCGCGAAGCCGCTTGCCTCGCGGGAGGGCGGTTGTCGCGGAATGGTGGTTGGCAACGACCAACAGCAGGTTTTTTTGTTGTTTTCGCCTGCAGCCTGCGGCGCCCACGGTTTTGAAAACCTGAAAATCGTCCATGCCGGAAAGCGAGACCCAGTGGGCCAGATTATTCTGGAGTCGGACAAGAATATGCATTTACGTGGAGGCAGCGGCTTGTTGCTCAGAGTAACGACTGCTTCCGAGCGCTATCCGACGGGCTCCCCTTCGGGATAGTCCGCACGCTCGAAGCGTACCTCATCGAAGCCGCGCACAAATAGTCCAAGCAGATTAGGAGTCACACAGCACGGCTGTAGTTGTCCTATTTCCGGATCCCCTGGAACGATTTCCTGGACTGCCGCTTGCGACGCCCATCAGGCATCCGGGCAGAGAAATAGGGATTGATTACTCCCCTCGCAAGCCGAGTTACGGTTTTCCCCGGACCACGAGAACAGGACAGGGCGCATGTCGCAATACCGCCTCGGCGACGCTGCCCAGCAACGCCCGTTCTATTCCTCTGCGGCCATGACTACCCATCACGATGAGATCGGCCGGCCACTCCGTGGCGGCCTTTACTATCTCAGCGCTAGGCTTGCCGATCTTGAGGAACTCGAGAGGACGCGGTTGCAACGGGCTGCGTTCGGCGATGCCGGCCAGCAGTCTCCTGCCGTCCCGCTCCGCCTCGGCAATAAGCTCACTACTGGCGACGCCGCCTTGCGGAGCATAGCCGAGATCCGGGTCAACGCCGTGGATGAGTGCCACCTCCGCTCCAATCGATTGGGCGAGTTCGAATCCCATTTCCGCAGCATGTGCCGCGACGGGCTCACCGTCGATTGCGATAAGGATTTTGCGTATAGCCATCAGAACCTCCTGCCTTCACGCTGTCGACGTCGGGACGGAGATCGCAAATCAGGGTCGGAGTCTGCGCCTCAGCGGCTGACACATTCGTAGGTTAGCGGATAGCAGCCATTACGCCAATGGTTGAGGCGATTTGTGCCCTGGCTGGTTACGCAAGGACCAACAAGATCGCGCAGGACCCTCAGGCAAAATCGAACCCCGGATCACGCAACCATGTCTGGTTTTCGGGGTTATAATTCGAGCGAGAGGCGGCAATGGCGTTTCCGACAACGCGCGTCCAGCCTTGGTGGTGTGTCATTCCATCTCTGTGCCTTCTCGTATTCCTCTTCTCCTTACAGGCTAAGCTCGAACTTTATGGCCGCGGTCAGACCGTTCATCCTTGTAACTCTTCCAAGCCTTGCCTGGACGCCCGCGCGCAGAAACTAGGCGTACCAAGAACTGTCTTGGCGCGCATGATGGTTTCGCCAGACCATGGGCCGACGCTTCACAGTGAGCCCGTGGTCGAGGAAACGTTCTTCGTGCCTGTTCCGCGCCAGTTGAACCTGCCCTATCAGAGACGATTGCACCGCTCGCCGCCGGTTTCGTAATTTAGATTTCCCAAGCGGATAGCCCATTACGAGGCGCTCTGGCAAATGGCGTTGCGACGCGCGCATTCGCGATCATCCCCTGTTGACGCGAAGTCCAGAGCGTCTCGCCAAAGGATTTACTGTGCGACAGCGGCAAGCCGGCATGCCGAGCAAGAGGTGAGTGATGGAAATCGGACTCATCGCCTATGTTCTCTATGCGTCCTTCATTCTGATCTGGTGCTCGCTAAACGAAGACTGGGCAGAGACGGTGCTGATCTCTCCTGGCCTGTTGCAGGACTGGCGACTCAGCCGATCCGACATTCTTGTCTTCGAATTGCATCCCGAGGGCAGCTCGCTGCCACCGCCGCAGGGCAGTGGAGATTTCCTGTTGGTGACGCCGTCCAGTTTGCAAGGCCTGATCGATTGGATGCCGCCGGGCAGCACCCTTGTGTTTTGCAATCGCGGCGTGTCGTCGCGGTCAGTGCAGAGAATCCAACAAGGTCTTCTTTTGCGGCAGATTCCGCAGGTCTATTGGCTGGATGCTGCAGCTCCAATCGGCGAAGGCAGCGCTTTTGGCGCCGAGCAGTTGGCCCCACCGCGCTCCGGTTGGTTATGCTAGGTAGCTGGCCTCGCCGCGGGGGCGCCATTGGGAGTGCACTTTGAACGAAGCGCTCTTTCTTCACCGCATACACTTCGCTTTCACAATCACATTCCACTACCTCTTCCCGCAACTGACCATGGGGCTCGCGCCCCTTATCGTGGTGCTGAAGACGTTGGCCATTCGCACTGGCGACGAGGCCTACAACGAGTCAGCACGTTTCTGGACCAGGATCTTCGGCATTAATTTTGCCCTTGGCGTGGTGACTGGTATCCCGATGGAATTTCAGTTCGGCACCAACTGGGCGCAGTTCTCGCGGTTGACCGGCGGAGTCATCGGCCAGCCGCTCGCCATGGAGGGCACATTCTCATTCTTTCTGGAATCGGCCTTTCTTGGGCTTTTCTTGTTTGGGGAAAAGCGCCTCAGCCCTTGGGGACACTGGTGGGCAGGGTTTCTCGTCTTTCTAGGATCGTGGCTCTCAGGATTTTTCATTATCGTGACCGACGCCTGGATGCAGCACCCCGTCGCGTACACGCGTTTGACCGACGGCGGCTATAGCGTTTCCAGCTTCTGGGGTTTGCTTACGAATCCCTGGGCGCTGATTCAGTACGCCCACAACATGAGCGGTGCGGTGGTCACCGGGGCGTTCGTAATGGCTGGTGTCGGCGCCTTTTATCTGCTGCAAGGAAAATTCCAGCACCACGCCCGCATTTTCCTGCGGGTCGGTGTCATTGCCGGCGTCCTGGCGTCGGTATGGCAGGTGTTCCCCAGCGGAGATCTGCACGGCAAGTACATGGTGCGGGCTCAGCCCGTTACGCTCGCGGCGATGGAAGGACTGTTCAAGACCCAAACGGGAGCGCCCCTGGTCATCATCGGGCAGCCCGATGCGGAGCACGAGCGCATCGATAATCCCATCATTGCGAACAACGTGCTGAGCTTCCTCACCTATGGGACATTCACGGCTCAGGTCCCGGGCCTGAATGCGTTTCCCAAAGATCAATGGCCAACGAATATTCCGCTGCTCTATTTTGCTTATCACATCATGGTGGGATTGGGCACCATCTTTGTCGGAGTGATGGCGGCGGCAGCTTTGTTGCTTTGGCGCGGCAGGCTGTTTGCCAGCCGCTGGTTGTTGTGGATCATCCTGCTTTGCTTGCCGTTGCCGTACATCGCCAACACCGCGGGATGGTTTACGGCGGAGGTCGGCCGCCAGCCCTGGATCGTTTACGGACTTATGCGAACTGACCAAGGCTATTCCAACAATGTTCTCGCCGGAAACAGCATGTTCACGCTGTTGGGATTCATGGGCCTCTACGCGATCTTGGCGATTCTGTTTCTGTTTTTGGTGCACCGCGAGATCGGCCATGGGCCAACGAGGGCTGCGGCCAGCGGCGCGACATCGGGCGCTTTTCCGGCCGAGCCTTAGGGGAGGAGTACATGGAAGCGACGTGGTTCTGGCTGGTCGCAATCATGATTGTTGCTTACGTCGTCCTCGACGGCTTCGATCTCGGCGCCGGCGCGCTGTATCTGTTCATCGCCCGCACGGAGGAGGAACGCCGAACGGTGATTCGCACCATCGGCCCCGTCTGGGACGGTAACGAAGTGTGGTTGCTGGCCGGCGGCGGCACCCTCTACTTCGCCTTTCCCTTGCTCTACGCCTCGGCCTTCAGCGGTTTCTATCTGCCGCTCAATATCGTGCTGTGGCTGTTGGTCCTGCGCGGCATCGGCATCGAGTTCCGCTCGCACCTGGAGAACGAGGTTTGGCGCTCGTTGTTCGATGGCTTTTTCGCGTTCTCCAGCACGTTGCTGATCGTTTTCTTCGGCGCAGCGCTGGCCAACGTCATCCGGGGCGTGCCGCTCGACGAGAATCACGTCTTCTTCGAGCCGCTCTGGACCAACTTCCACACCAGCGGTAACACCGGCATTCTCGATTGGTACACCGTTACCGCAGGTGTGCTGGCGCTGATCGCGCTGGTGGTGCACGGCGCAGCCTGGGTTGCGCTGAAGACGGAGGGCCCGGTCCACGAACGCGCCTGCATGCTGGCGCTTCGTCTGCTACCCATCTTGATTGTGCTGACCGGCTTGGGCGTCCCGCTCACCACGGTGGCCCGTACCGGCACGCTCGCGAACTATACCGCCCATCCGGTGCTGTACGTGATCCCGCTCGCGGTAGGCGCAAGCCTTGTGGGTATCTGGTGGTTCCTCCGCCAGGACAAAGAGCGCGCAGCGTTCCTAAGCTCCTGCGCGTATCTGGCGTTCATGCTGGTCGGTGCGGTATCGGCGCTCTTTCCCGTGTTGCTTCCCTCCAGTGTCGATCCGGGGCATGACATCACGCTCTACAACGCGGCTACCGGCGCCTACGCCATGCGCGTGGGACTCATCTGGTGGGGGGTGGGCATGTGCCTGGCCGCAGGGTATTTTGTATTCGTGTATCGCATGTTTCGTGGCAAGGTGGCATCAGGCCACGAAGGCTATTGAGCCCCTGGGAGAAAAGCAGAAAAGCTGCGGGTGGTCACTTCACGTCCTGGCCCATGGGAATCTCACCTACAGCAGTTCGCGTAACCGGATCTCGACATTCTTCTCAACTCCGTCATGGAGGACCTTAAGTCGAATCCGGGTTCCAGGCTGTTGCCGCAATACCGTGTACAGAAATGGAACATCAAGATCGTGGCTGAGGCGGCCGTTGATGGCTACAATCAGGTCGGCGGGCGCGATTCCTGCCTCGCTCGCCGGGCTATTCTGAAAGACGCTAACCACCTTCAGCCCTTCCGCAGTGATCCGCGGCGCGAAGCCCGCTCGATTGAAAACGCTGGGATGATCGTAGTTGCTGTTCTTCTCGACATAGATCTTGCGATCGCGGTAATCAAAGACGATGTTGAAGCGCTTCAATACGCCTATCCCAACGATTCCCGCAATGGTCGATTCCGATGTGGCCCCGGCAGTGTCCTGCGATAGCTCCGTCACAATCGAATGGACCGGAATACTCCCCACTTCGAACTTGTGTACACGTACGAAATATGCGTTCTCGCGTCCTCCGATGCCTTCGCCGGCGAAGCCGTAAAGGCGGGCGGAATACTTCTGCATGACGTCGTTTTGCTTCACAAATGGGGTGTTCAAGCTCAGAGAGTCTTCTGCGCCCGTGTCGATCTCAAACATGCCCGGCAAACCATCGACGCTTCCGTTCACGATCGGCACATGTCCCTGGAGAACAAAGGGTACTGCTTCACCTCGGCCATGGTACTGGAACGTCGCTCCGTCCCACATTGAAAGTTGCCTACGTGCGAAGTCGATACGTAAGGCAATCCGCTGCAGTAGCTCGTATCCCACTCCGCCAACGATTGCTTCAGGAAATCCATGCTCCATGACGTACGGAAGCGGGACAACATGGAATCTTTGTCTGTGTAGGACGGCTTCTCCTATCTGCACAGACTCGACCTCGGTCTCACCAACGGTCACGGTCCGCTTGCCGATGCCGGACCCCTCCTCGCTCTCACCTACCGCCAAGTCCAACTCTTCTGCTATCTGCGGCGAGATAAAGTTGACAGCGCCGCTGTCGAACAGCAAGGCATACGGGCCTCGCCCGTTCAGTTTGACGTGGACCACTACCGCATTGGCGATTAGTTGGAAACTTACAATAGCTGGGGTATGTCCTCTAACCTCAAAGGCCGGCGCGAGCCTTTCGACTGAAGTTTGTGGATCGTTCGCCGCCGCCGCTCCGACTACACTGCAGTGGATCAGAAAGCGCTAAAAACAAGAGACGCATCGGGCGAAATCTCATCAGAGAGATTCGAAAACCCCATTCATTTTGATGATACGCCGCTCACGTTCCCCCGCCCGGAAGCCATAGATTTTTGGACGGGGAATTAATAGTCTTGCATGTCACTAATCAGCAACTTAGGCCTCTGTCGGCTCAGCGTTCTGGGCCGGGAAAACGAGATTGGCGCAGAGCCAGGCTGTCTCATGAGGGTTCTTAGGGCCACCGCGCATAGGTACCCTGACCTACCGCCCGCAAGCTGCACTGACTGAGCGGAGCGCACCGGCAACCTGACCTTACCTGCCCCCACATACACCCGAGACACAGCTCCGAACCTCAAGTCCCCTGTGTTCTTGGACCAACCCAACGAACCAGCAAAACTCTTATAAGCAGCGGCTATCAGCACTATCACACCAGCCATATCGGGCAGTGAACTCACGGAACCCGGCAAGGGTTTCAGCAGTAGGGATGACGCAAAGCCGGCCCGTGCAGGGCCGGTGACCTGCGCAGTCAAGCCTAAGAATCTGGCCCAGGCTCCGAGTGCTGGAATCACCGCGCCAGGTCAGGTTATGGTCGCGGCGGGGTTGGATGATCGGCTCAGCGCATCGAGAGATGGCCGGCGGCGGCGCCGGAATACCACACCTACACGCACTCACTAAAAGCAAGCCTCCGAACGAGACCGCAGAGATGCCTTTCACCGACTACGGTGACCTCACTTGCACCCCCTATATGCGAAGACATGACTCGTACAGCTCCAAACCGAGCAAGCCTACCAGCTTGGACCACCCCAGCGAACTGACTGCAACCAGCATCAGCAGCGGCTGGCTGCGCACACAAGCTACGCGGAGCGTAAGCGTCAGTTCAGCAACCGCGGAGCTGCCGGTGTTCGCAGTTCGTCCACAAGTAAGTACCTGTTCTGCGGCTTGCTGGTGTGCGGCGAGTGTGGATCCAAGCTCGTCATCGTCTCCGGCGACGGCAAGCGCGGATACAAGAAATACGGGTGCCCGAGCCATCGCTATCGCGGAACCTGTTCGAACGCGATGATGATTCGGCAGGACAGGCTGGAAGAGCAGTTGCTCGGCTATCTTGAGCGCCACATCCTGACAAAGGAAATGGCCGAGTACACACTCGAGCTTTTCCGCCAGGAACTGGAGAAGCGCCTGCAACGGATGGCCGAGGACAGCGACGCTCACCAAGCTGAGCTCGCGAAATTTCGTGCTGAGCGAGATCAGCACCGTGCAAAAGCGCAGAACGTCGCACAGGCGATTGCTGCGTCAGGTCATTCGCCGACGCTGTTGGCGACACTGGCGGAAGCCGAGAGCAAGATGGCGGAACTCGATGCGCGCATTGAAGCTCAGCGCCCACCTGACATCAAGGCCAGCACGGAGGCAATCCGCGAGTATGCCTTCAAGTCGGTTCTGGACCTCAGGAGCCTCCTTCGAACCGTCACGCAGAAGACGAAGGTCAAGCTGGCCCAGCATGTCAAGGAACTGGTGCTCACGCCCGGAAAGCGAGACGGCGAAGAGGTTTACGAGGTCTCGGGAGAGTGGGAACTACTGCCGGAAAAGATGTGTGTAATGTCCGTTCCGAGACATGGGTAACAGAACGTTCCGGAGACATGGGTTACACTTTTCGGCCCGAAGGGGGCGGAGAGGAGGATGCCATGGAAGGAGAGTTCTGTCATGGACGAACGGATGCGGTT